>Ga0160433_100296_pt1 | contig 32450 bp, 26 predicted proteins | sample HID1972K_E0MG_FD_108235 | JGI IMG/M metagenome (GOLD analysis project Ga0160433, IMG submission 108235) | Enriched pill bug-associated microbial communities from UW Madison campus, WI, USA - HID1972K_E0 MG | ecosystem: Host-associated > Arthropoda: Insects > Digestive system > Unclassified ...
CCGCACCCGAAGAACACTCGATCCCGCTCTGCGTGGATCTGGACGGGACGCTTGTACGCACCGACATGCTGCACGAGACGTTGCTGCTGCTCGCCAAGAACTCGCCCATGTTCCTCTTCGCCCTGCCTGGCTGGCTGGCGCAGGGAAAGGCGGGGTTCAAGAATTTCGTCGCGGGGCAGGTCATCATCGACGCTGCCGGTCTGCCCTACCGCCCCGAGGTGCTCGCGCTGATCGAGGAGGCACGCGCGGAGGGCCGGCCGGTGATCCTGGCGACCGCATCGTCCCGCAGGATCGCGTCGGCCATTGCGGCGCATCTAGGCCTGTTCGACGCCGTGCTGAGCAGTGACGCAGACACCAATCTTTCGGCCAAGGCCAAGGCCGACCTGCTCGTTCAGCACTTCGGCGAGCGCGGCTTCGATTATATCGGCAACGATACCGCGGATCTGCCGGTGTTCGCGCGCGCGCGGCAGGCCTTCCTCGTTTCCTCACGGGGCGGTCTGCGCCGGGTAGCGGCGCGGCATCATGATGCTGTGGCCTTCCTGGATGATCCCGCCGGTGGGCTGCGCGTCTGGGCGAAGGCTTTGCGGCTCCATCAGTGGCTCAAGAACCTGCTGGTCTTTGTACCCCTGGTGGCAGCGCATGAAGTGACGAACCCGCCGCTGTTGCTAGCCGCGATTATCGCATTTCTCTCGTTCAGCCTTTGCGCATCGTCCGTCTACCTGCTCAACGACCTGCTCGATCTGACCGCCGACCGCGCCCATCAGCGCAAGCGAAGCCGCCCCTTCGCTTCCGGCGCGCTACCGGTGAAGGCAGGCGTCATAGCGGCGCCGCTGCTGCTCGCTGTCGCGCTCGCGCTCGCGCTTCTGCTGCCGCCGCGCTTCCTGGCGGTGCTCATCTTCTATTACGGCCTGACCCTCGCTTATTCCTTCCTGCTCAAGAAGCAGGTGATCGTCGATGTGATGCTCCTCGCGGGGCTTTATACCCTGCGCATCATCGCCGGCGCGGCGGCCACCGCCGTTTTGCCGTCCTTCTGGCTGCTCGCCCTTTCCATGTTCGTCTTCCTGAGCCTCGCGCTGGTGAAGCGTTACTCCGAACTGCGTCTTGCCGCCGCTTCCGCCAAGTCGCTGGCTGGCCGGGGCTATCATGCGGAGGATTTGCCGGTTCTCCTCGCGCTCGGCTCATCGAGCGGCATGGTCAGCGTGCTTATTCTTGCCATGTACACTCAGGCCGAGATCGTGCCGGATATATATCCGGCGGCTGAATGGCTGTGGCTCGCTCCACCGCTGATGCTCTACTGGACGGCACGATTATGGATGAAAACGGCGCGAGGCGAAGTGGATGACGACCCCGTCGTATTCGCGGCCCGCGACTGGCAGAGCCTGACCGTGGTGGCATTGATGGGCCTGGCCTTCGCGCTGGCGACAAGCGGATGGTCCATATGGTGAGCGAAACGCGGCCCCTCCCTCCATGGCTTGGGCTCGGTTCGCTCCTGCTGCTTGCTTTCGCTCTCAGACTGCTGTGGGCGCTGCTCGTGCCGGTCGATCCGGTGTCAGATCCCCACGTCTATCATCTTTTCGCACAGGAAATCGCCGCGGGCCGCGGATATCGGTTCCCCGGCGACGAACCCACGGTTTACTGGCCCGTTGGCCCCGCCGCACTTTATGGCGCCTTCTATGCATTGCTGGGCGCACATGGCTGGGTGGTGAGCGCAGTCAACCTCATCATGGGTTGCACGCTGGTTGCCGGCATCCATCTGCTGGCACGGCGGCATTTCAACGATCGCGTGGCCGCTATTGCCGCGCTTATCGCTGCGCTTTGGCCGGCCTGGGTGCAATTCACCACGGTGCTGAACAGCGAGTTGCCCTTCGTGCTGCTCATGGTCGCGGCCTTCCTGGCTCGCGGCGAGCGCAGGCTGCCGGACTGGGCAAGGACGGCGCTCTCCACGGCGCTGCTGGTCGGCGCGGCTTTCATGCGGCCGACCATCCTGCCGCTCATTGTCATCCTGCCCCTGCTTGACCAGCCCTTCCGCAGGCCGTTGCGCGCCGCGCTCCACCTCGGCATCGCCCTGATGGTCGCGGCGGCACTGCTTTCCCCCTGGGCGGAGCGTAATCGCGCCTTGTTCGGCGAGCCGGTCTTGGTTTCCGCCAATTTCGGCGCTAATCTGTGGATGGGCAACAACCCCGCCTCCCAGGGCGGTTATATGGCGCTGCCGGACATCGATACGGCCAACGAGGTCACGCGTGATGCGTATTTCAAGGAGCAGGCCATCGCGTTCATCCGCGCCAACCCCGGCCAATATCTTCTGCTTTGCCTCAAGCGCGTCCAGCTCAGCTTCGACCGGGAAAGCATCGGCATCGCATGGAACGCACGATCGATCGCGCCCGTGCTTCAGCTCCCGCTCAAGGCCCTGTCCGCCGCTTACTGGTTGGGCGTCTTTGGTCTTTCGCTCGTCGGTGCCGCGGTTTTTCTTCTGGAGAAGCCGACACGTCTGTTCGATCCGTTGATCGTGGCGCCCGCCATGTTCGCGGCGGTTGCGGTTCTGGTCGTCGGGCAGGACCGTTACCATATGCCGATGATGCCTTTCATCACATTGTTCGCGGCCATGCTGATCGACCGGCTGCTGCATCGCCGCGTGCATGACACTCTTCCGGCCTAGCCATCCTTCGCGCGGACAGGCAGTCATGTCGGCATGACTTCGCCCCTGCTCCCCGCCCGGCTCGCCATCGTGGTGCCGACTTTCAATGAGACGGAGAATGTCGAGTTGCTCGTCGACCTCGTCGACCAGGCGCTGCCGGACGTGCCCTGGGAACTGGTGTTCGTGGACGATGATTCGCCGGACGACACATCCGGCAAGGCGCGGGCGCTGGCACAGCGTGATCCCCGTGTGCGAATCCTCCACCGCTACGGCCGGCGCGGACTCTCCAGCGCCTGCGTGGAAGGCATCCTCGCGACTTCCGCCCCCTATGTGGCGATCATGGATGCCGACCTCCAGCATGACGAGAGCGTGCTCAAGACGATGTTCGAGCGGGTCAGCGCCAATGACGTCGATCTGGTGGTGGGCAGCCGTTATGTCGAGGGCGGCGGCATGGGCGAGTGGGGCGAGCGCCGCCGGCGAATGAGCCAGTTTGCCACGAAGCTGGCTCTGATGCTCACCAAGACACCGATCTCCGACCCGATGAGCGGCTTCATGATGATACGCCGCGACGCCTTCATGCGATCGCTGCCCCACCTCTCCACCGTGGGCTTCAAGATCCTGCTGGACATCATGGCGAGCGCGCCGACGCCGCTGCGCGTGGCGGAAGTACCCTATACCTTCCGCACTCGGCGGTTCGGCGAAAGCAAGCTCGATAGTCTGGTGCTATGGGAATATGTCCAACTGCTCATGGACAAGGCATTGGGGCATATCGTCCCGGTGCGGTTCCTCAGCTTCGCGATGGTCGGTGGAATCGGCGTCCTCGTCCATTTCGCCGTGCTGACGCTGATGTTCAAGTCGCTCGGCCAGAGCTTCGCTCTCTCGCAGGCCATTGCCACGCTGGTCGCCATTTCGAGCAACTTCCTGCTCAACAACATGTTCACATATCGCGACCAGCGCCTGCGGGGCTGGGGGCTGCTGCGCGGCTGGATCAGCTTCAACTTGGTCTGCGCGTTCGGCGCCGCCGCCAATGTGGGTGTGGCGGATTGGCTGTTCGTCAACAATGCCTATTGGGCACTCTCCGCCCTCGCCGGCATCATTGTCAGCGTGGTATGGAATTATGTGATGTCTGCCTTCTTCACCTGGAAGAGGAAGGGCTGAGCTTTCCGAGGTCCGTCGCAACTACTCGAACGTGACGATGCGGTAGTTGGCGAGAATTCTGTCGGATCGCGGCGGATAGGCCTTTGTGAGTTCATCGAGCGCCCGCCGCCAATCCATGCCGGCGCCTTCACGCACAAGCGGCCGGTCTTCGATGATAACCGTTATGGGTGGGCAGTCGAGCGATGGATCGGCGCAATGCGAAAGGTGGCGGGCGATCACGGGCGCGTCGTGCGACGACTCGTCGAGGTCTATGGGCCAAGCGTTGTTCAGATCGACGCGATAGGCCGTCAGTTCTCGGCGAAGATTTGCGTCGAAGTAGAGGCTGTTCTCTTCCTGCCCGGCAAGGGCCTGCTTAATGATTTCGCCGGCATTGGAATGCCGCTCCCGGTGATAATCGGGTCCGAGAGCCCAGAGGTGCAGCGCAGCGAGCAGACCGGAGGCCAGCGCCAGCCATCTGTTGGGCAGACCCGCCAAGGCGACGGCGAGCAGCAACGGGGAAAGAAGCGTGAAGCACTGGATGGAGCGGACCAGATAGAGCGGTCGGACGAGGCTCACCATGGCGAACAAGAGCGGGCCGATGACCACGAATATGATGGTCATGATGAAAAGCGGCCGGGAGAGATGCCACAGACGCCAGGCGCCGAAGAGATAGATCGGCACGACCAGCAGCTTGAAGATGGACGGGAACGGATAGGCTCCTACCGTTTGCGAGTAGAAGACGGCCCAAGTCGTGGCTGGCATCCAGGCATTGCGCCACGAGCCGCCTTGCGTGGCATAGCCGAAGAAATGCACGGACTGGGGAATGCAGAGCAGAGCGGCGAGGGCTGTGGCGCCCGCCAGCTGCACGAACAACCGCCGGTCCCCCTGCGATATGCTCAGGACCAGCGCGGCAAGGCCGAACAGCGGAAAGAACAGAACCGAGAGATAATGGAGATGAAAGGTCATCGCCAGACAGACAGCGAAGCCGGCGAAAAGCCAGCCGGTATTCCCCGTGCGGCTCTGGCGCTCCCGAACCAGCGCGAGAAAGAAGTAGATCGCCCAGAGCAGGAAGAAGGACAGCGCGGCATAGGCGCGCGCCTCGCGGCTGTAATGCACGTTCATGGGGTTGAGCGCCAGGAACAGGCAGGCGATCACGGCAATCCGCGGATTGGTCCGATACCGGGCGATGAGATAAATCGCGGGCAGGGTGAACACGCCGAACAGGACCGAAAGCATGCGCATGGCCACGCGGCTCTCCCCGAACAGCGATATCCACCCCTTCAGCATGACGGTGTGGAGCGGCGGATGGAGATCCGATGTCCGGCTCAGGGCGAAATGATGCGCGTAGCTCTCACGGGTGTAGACCCACGTGAAGATCTCATCCATCCAGAGGTGGGGATGATCGAGCCAGAACAGGCGCACCGCGGCGGCCAGCACCATCAGCAGTGCCAGAATCAGATACTGATGTCCCCTGCCCGAATCGCCCTGACGGATAGCTAGCCACTGGCACTTGCCATATGCCGAATCCATTCGTCCCCCGGTTCAAAAGCGCATCGCGCGGAATTATCCCGCTGCGATAGCATGTTCCGTCCCGTCCGCCATGTGGATTGGCGCAGGCGCTGTGGCTGCTTGAAGGAAGAGCTTAGTGTCGGGTGTAGACGACAAGTCATGCCTTTCCGGCCAGCGCTATAGTAAGCAATGATATTGCGAACTAATTGCAAATAAAAGCCGGAAAGCCAGGCAATCATCATTGAACAGGGGGAAGAATCGGCCTAAGGCCGGGCATCATCGACCACCGCGCAAAGGAGACAAAGGCGCATGGCCCGCAGGAAAATCGCGCTTATCGGCGCCGGCAATATTGGCGGCACGCTTGCTCATCTGGCCGCTCTAAAGGGCCTGGGGGACATCGTCCTTTACGACATCGCCGAAGGAATCCCCCAGGGCAAGGCGCTGGACCTCTCCCAATGCGGGCCGGTCGAAGGGTTCGACGCGAAGATCACCGGCTCCAACGACTATGCCGACATCGCGGGTGCGGACGTCATCATCGTCACCGCCGGTGTGGCGCGTAAGCCCGGCATGAGCCGCGACGACCTGCTTGGCATCAACCTCAAGGTCATGAAGGCGGTGGGCGAGGGTATCCGCGACAACGCGCCCGACGCTTTCGTCATCTGCATCACCAATCCGCTCGACGCGATGGTCTGGGCGTTGCGCGAATTTTCCGGCCTGCCGCACAACAAGGTGGTGGGCATGGCTGGCGTGCTGGACAGCGCGCGCTTCAGCCACTTCCTGGCCGAGGAATTCAAGGTCTCGGTGAAGGACGTGAACAGCTTCGTCCTCGGCGGCCATGGCGACACCATGGTGCCGGTGGTCCAATATTCGACCGTCGCGGGCATTCCCGTGCCGGATCTCATCAAGCAGGGCCGCTCTACCAAGGAGCGCATCGACGCAATCGTGCAGCGCACCCGTTCGGGCGGCGGCGAGATCGTCGGCCTGCTCAAGACCGGGTCGGCCTTCTATGCGCCCGCGACCAGCGGCATTGCGATGGCCGAGGCCTATCTCCACGACAAGAAGCGTCTGCTGCCCGCAGCGGTTCATCTGACCGGCCAATATGGCGTAGATGACCTCTACGTCGGTGTTCCGGTCATCATCGGTGCCGGTGGCGTGGAGCAGATCGTCGAGATCGACCTCGATGACGAGGCGAAGGGCTACCTCCAGGTTAGCGTCGATGCGGTGAAGGAACTGCTGGTGGCGTGCAAGGGGATCGATAGCAGCCTGGCGTGAAGGCTCGACGATGAAGCGCATCGCCAGTCTCCGTTGTTCCCCGGCGAAGGCCGGGGCCCAGCTTCGCCAGTGATGTGATGAGCAAAGCCGGCTACGTATATATCATGGCCAGCCGGCGGAACGGCACGATCTATATCGGTGTGACGAACGATCTCATCAGACGGATCGCGGAGCATCGGTCTGGAAAGATCAGGGGGTTCACCAGTAAATATGGTTGTAAGCTGCTGGTCTGGTTCGAAGCTTATGACGAGATGGAGCAAGCGCGGCTGCGCGAGCTGCGAATGAAGGAATGGAAGCGCCAGTGGAAACTGCGCGTGATTGAAGAAATGAACCCGGACTGGAACGATCTGTTCGAGTCTCTCTGTCAGAACTGGACCCCGGCTTTCGCCGGGGAACAAGGAAGCGAAGCGACCTCATGAGCATCCTCGTCGACAAGAATACCAAGGTCATCACGCAGGGCATGACCGGCGCGACCGGCACCTTTCATACCGAGCAGGCGCTGGCCTATGGCACGCAGATGGTCGGCGGCGTCACGCCGGGTAAGGGCGGCACCACGCATATCGGCCTGCCGGTGTTCGACACCGTTGAGGAAGCCGTCGCCCGAACCGGCGCGACCGCGAGCGTCATCTACGTGCCGCCGCCATTCGCGGCCGATTCCATTCTCGAAGCGATCGATGCCGAAGTGCCGCTGATCGTGACGATCACGGAAGGCATCCCTGTGCTGGACATGGTGCGCGTGAAGCGGGCGCTCACCGGCAGCAAGTCGCGCCTGATCGGCCCCAATTGCCCCGGCGTGCTGACGCCCGACGAGTGCAAGATCGGCATCATGCCTGGCTCCATCTTCCGCAAGGGCAGCGTCGGCGTGGTCTCCCGCTCGGGAACTCTCACCTATGAAGCCGTGTTCCAGACTTCAAACGCAGGTCTTGGCCAGACAACCGCAGTCGGCATCGGCGGTGACCCGGTCAACGGCACCAACTTCATCGACGTGCTGGAGATGTTCCTCGCGGATGACGCAACGCAGTCCCTCATCATGATCGGCGAAATCGGCGGCAATGCCGAGGAGCAGGCAGCGCAATTCCTCATCGACGAGGCCAAGCGCGGCCGCAAGAAGCCCATGGCTGGCTTCATCGCGGGCCGCACGGCGCCTCCGGGCCGCCGCATGGGTCACGCCGGGGCGATCGTCTCGGGCGGCCAGGGCGGCGCCGAGGAGAAGATCGCGGCGATGGAAGCGGCCGGCATCAAGGTCGCGGCAAGCCCTTCGGAACTTGGCACGACGCTGGTCGAGGTGCTGAAGGGATAATGCGGTTAACAGCCGCTTCAGATCGGGCTGCTAAGTAAGCGGCTTTGGTGAAGCGGCGGGCACGGCCCTGCCAGATGGGCGGAGCAAGGAATCGGACCATGGGGTACGAGAATCAGGATTTCCTCGGCACGGCCGAAACCGAGCAGGGGCCAAGCTGGGCGCGCAAGGGTTGGCCGCTGGACACGACCGACGATCTGACTGCGGCGCTGGACCCGACGCAAATGCAGGCCGCTCTCAAGGCGGCGGCTGCCCGATCCGGCACGGCCCTCCCCGAAGCCGACGTCGCCAAGGTGGCGGCCGACTCCATTCGCGCGATGATGCTCATTCGCACATATCGCGTGCGGGGCCATCTGGCTGCCAACCTCGATCCGCTCGGCCTTGCGCAGCGGGATCTTCCGCCAGACCTGACGCCGGAATATCACGGCTTCTCCGGCGCTGATCTTGATCGAAGGATCTACATCGGCGGCGCGCTGGGCCTGGAATGGACGACGATCCGCGAGCTGGTGGCGATCCTGCGCGCCAATTACTGCGGCAATGTCGGCCTCGAATATATGCACATTTCGGATGTGGAAGAGCGCCGCTTCCTGCAGGAGCGCATGGAGGGGCAGGACAAGGAAATCATCTTCACGCCCGAGGGCAAGAAGGCGATCCTGACCAAGGTCATCCAGGCCGAGCAATATGAGAAGTTCCTGGGCCGCAAATATGTCGGCACCAAGCGCTTCGGCCTTGATGGCGGCGAATCCATGATTCCCGCGCTGGAAGCCGTCATCAAATATGGCGGCCAGTACGGCGTGAAGGAAATCGTCTATGGCATGGCCCATCGCGGCCGCCTGAACGTGCTCGCCAACGTGCTCGCCAAGGGCTTCCGCGTCATCTTCCACGAGTTCTCGGGCGGCACGGCCAATCCCGAGGATGTCGGGGGCTCGGGCGACGTCAAATATCACCTCGGCACCTCTACGGACCGGGAGTTCGACGGCATAAACGTCCACATGTCGCTGGTGCCCAATCCCTCGCATCTGGAGACGGTGGATCCGATCGTGCTCGGCAAGGTCCGCGCTCAACAATTGTTCCGCGATGACATCGGCCCGGGCAAGCACAAGCAGGTGCTCCCTGTGCTCATTCATGGCGACGCGGCCTTTGCCGGCCAGGGCATCGTGTGGGAATGCTTCGGCTTCTCGGGCGTGCGCGGCTACAATACCGGCGGCTGCATCCACTTCGTCATCAACAACCAGATCGGCTTCACGACGAGCCCGAAATTCGCGCGCTCCTCGCCGTATCCGAGCGACGTCGCCAAGGGCGTGCAGGCGCCGATCCTGCATGTGAACGGCGACGATCCGGAAGCCGTGACCTTCGCCTGCAAACTGGCGATCGACTATCGCCAGACTTTCCATCGCGACATCGTGATCGACATGTGGTGCTACCGCCGCTTCGGCCACAATGAAGGCGACGAGCCGAGCTTCACCCAGCCGCTGATGTATGCGCGCATCAAGCAGCATCCGCCGGTCAGCGAAGTCTATGCCGCCCGCCTTCGCGAGGAAGGCCTGGTCGACGACGATTTCGTAGAGACCGAGGTGGGCACGTTCGTTGCGTTGCTCGAAGAGGAATTCGAGGCGGCCAAGACCTACAAATCCAACCATGCAGACTGGTTCGCCGGCCGCTGGTCTGGCCTGCACCAGCCGGCCGACATCGAGACCGCGCGCAAGAACGTCGAGACCGCGATCTCGCCCAAGCTCTTCGACAGCCTGGGCCGCACGCTGACCACGGTGCCTGAGGATGTGAACGTCCACCGCACGCTGCGCCGCGTGCTCGACGCCAAGGCGGAGATGTTCCGCACCGGCGAGAATTTCGACTGGGCGACCGGCGAAGCGCTGGCCTTCGGCTCACTGCTTTCGGAAGGCTATGGCGTGCGCCTCTCAGGGCAGGATTCGGGGCGCGGCACGTTTAGTCAGCGGCACGCCGTCTGGGTGGGCCAGGAGAACGAGCAGAAGTATATCCCGCTCAACACCGTGCCGCACGGCCATTTCGAAGTCTATGACAGCCCGCTCTCCGAATATGGTGTGCTCGGCTTCGAATATGGTTATGCCATGGCGGATCCAAAATCGCTGGTGCTGTGGGAAGCGCAGTTCGGCGACTTCGTCAACGGCGCGCAGATCATCATCGACCAGTATATCGCGGCGGCAGAAGCCAAGTGGCTGCGCGCCAACGGCCTCGTTCTGCTGCTGCCGCATGGATATGAAGGCCAGGGGCCGGAGCATTCCTCCGCCCGTCTGGAGCGCTTCCTGCAACTCTGCGCGGAAGGCAACATCCAGATCGCCAATTGCACTACTCCGGCCAATTACTTCCACATCCTGCGCCGGCAGATGCTGCGGCCGTTCCGCAAGCCACTCATCATCTTCACGCCCAAGTCACTGTTGCGCCACAAGCTTGCCGTCTCGAAGACGGAGGATTTCCTGGGCGACCGGCACTTCATGCGCATCCTCTCGGACATGAACCCGGCACCGGATGCGGAAACCCGCAGGCTGGTGCTGTGCTCCGGCAAGGTTGCCTACGACCTGATGGAAGCGCGCGATGCGGACGGCGACACGGATGTGCAAATCGTCCGCATCGAGCAGCTTTATCCCTTCCCCACCGAAGCGCTGTGCATCCGCCTCCAGCGCATGACGGCGCTGGAAGAAGTCGTCTGGTGCCAGGAAGAGCCGCGCAACAATGGCGCGTGGTTCTTCGTCGAGCCCTATATCGAGGAAGCGCTCAAGCGGGCGGGCAAGGCACCGATGCGCGCGCGCTACGCGGGCCGCAAGGCCGCCGCCTCGCCTGCCACCGGTCTTGCCCGGCGCCATCTGGCCGAGCAGGGCGCACTCATCGCCGACGCGCTTGGACATAGTGTCCGCACCGAGATCAAGCGCCAGAAGAAAGCATAGCCCCGCAGGCCGCGCAGGGCAGGAGGAAAGACATGGCCACCGAAGTGAAAGTGCCGACTCTGGGCGAATCCGTGACCGAGGCTACCGTGGGCCAATGGCTCAAGAAGCCCGGCGATGCCGTGAAAGCCGACGAGCCCGTCGTCAGTCTGGAGACCGACAAGGTCGCGATCGAAGTGCCCGCGCCGGTTGCCGGCGTGCTGGGCGAATGGCTCGTCAAAGAAGGCGACACGGTGAATGTCGGCGCCGTGATTGCGACGGTGGGCGAAGGCGCGGCGGGAGCCAGCCCCAAGCCGCCCAAGGCTGAAGCCGCCTCGGCCGCGAAAAGCGAAGCCGCGCCCGCACCGGCGGAGACTGCGCCGGCACCGGCTTCCGGCGAGGCGGACAACGCGTCCGGAGCGATCACGCTTTCGCCCGCCGTGCGACGGCTGGTGCTGGAGCATGGCCTCGACCCCAGCAAGATCAGCGGCACCGGCAAGGACGGCCGCCTGACCAAGGACGACGTGCTTGCCGCCATCGCGGATGGCAGCGCCGTCGCCAGCGGAACTGCCGGGACGGCTCCGGCGGCGCCGGTTGCCGCCTCTACCGGTCCTTCGCGCCGACAGGAACGCGTGAAGATGACGCGTCTGCGTCAGACGGTCGCCCGGCGGCTCAAGGAGGCGCAGAACAACGCGGCGATCCTCACCACCTTCAATGATGTGGACATGACCGCAGTCATCGAGGCGCGGGCGAAGTACAAGGATCTCTTCGAGAAGAAGCACGGTATCCGCCTCGGCTTCATGGGCTTCTTCGCCAAGGCCGCTTGCATGGCGCTAAAGGACATCCCGGGCGTCAATGCGCAGATCGAGGGCGACGAGATCGTCTACAATGATTTCGTCGACATCTCGGTGGCCGTCTCAGCGCCCAACGGCCTCGTCGTGCCCGTGATCCGCAATGCCGAAAGCATGAGCATCGCGGAGATCGAAAAGGCCATCGCCGGTTTCGGCAAACGCGCGAAGGAAGGCACGCTCTCCATGGCGGACATGGCGGGCGGGACCTTCACCATCTCCAACGGCGGCGTGTTCGGATCGCTCATGTCGACGCCGATCATCAACCCACCTCAGTCCGGCGTGCTCGGCCTCCACCGCATCGAGGAGCGGGCCGTGGTGAAGGACGGGCAGATCGTCGCGCGGCCGATGATGTATCTGGCGCTGAGCTACGACCACCGCATGGTGGACGGGCGCGAGGCCGTGACCTTCCTCGTCGCAATCAAGAACGCCATCGAGGACCCGACGCGCCTGCTTATCGACTTGTGATGGAATAGAGTACTCATGCTTTTGCAGGGGTACAGCGGTGGAGCATATTGATGGCAGACCAGTTCGACTATGACGTCCTCGTGATCGGTGCCGGGCCGGGCGGCTATGTCGCAGCGATCCGCGCCGCGCAGCTTGGCCTCAAGACCGCGTGCGCGGAAAGCCGGGAGACGCTGGGCGGCACTTGCCTCAATGTTGGCTGCATCCCATCCAAGACGCTGCTGCATGCCTCCCACCTCTATCATGAGGCGAAGGACGGCGGGCTGGCTCGGCATGGCATCAAGCTCGGCAACGTCTCGCTCGATCTGCCGGCGATGCTGGCGGACAAGGACAAGGCGGTTAGCGGCCTGACCGGCGGCATCGAGTTCCTCTTCAAGAAGAACAAGGTCGATTGGCTCAAGGGCCTCGCCACCTTCAAGGACGCGCACAGCGTCGAGGTGGCCGGCAAGAGCGTAACCGCGAAGAACATCGTCATCGCTACCGGCTCCAGCGTCACGCCGCTGCCGGGCGTCGAGGTCGATAACGATAAGGGCATCGTCGTCGATTCGACCGGCGCGCTGGCGCTCGGGAAAGTGCCGGACCATCTCGTGGTGATCGGGGGCGGCGTCATCGGGCTGGAACTTGGCTCGGTCTGGGGCCGGCTGGGCGCCAAGGTCACGGTGATCGAATATCTCGACCAGATCCTGCCGGGCATGGACGGTGAAATCCGCAAGGAAGCCGCCAAGCTGTTCGCCAAGCAGGGCTTCGAGATCAGAACCTCGGCCAAGGTCACGGGCGTTGCCGTGAAGGGCAAGAAGGCGAGCGTCTCGTTCGAGCCAGCCCAGGGCGGCGAGACAGAGACGCTCGAGGCCGACGCGGTGCTGTTGGCGATTGGCCGCCGCCCGAACACGCAGGGGCTCGGGCTGGACAAGATCGGCCTGGAAACCAACCAGCGCGGCCAGATCGAGACGAACGATGATTTCTCGACCAAGGTTCGGGGCGTTTGGGCGATCGGTGATGTGATCCCCGGCCCCATGCTCGCGCACAAGGCCGAGGATGAAGGCGTGGCGGTGGCCGAGAACATCGCCGGCCTCACCGGCATCGTGAACCATGATGTGATTCCGAGCGTGGTCTATACCACGCCGGAGATCGCGGGCGTGGGCCTCACCGAGGAAGCGGCGAAGGAGAAGGGGCCGGTCAAGGTTGGCAAGTTCCCGATGCTGGCGAACAGCCGCGCCAAGGCCATCGGCGAGACTGACGGCTTCGTGAAAGTGATCGCCGATGCGGATACCGACAAGGTATTGGGTGTGTGGATGATCGCGGGCCCGGCCGGCACGATGATCGCGCAAGCCGCGCAGGCCATGGAGTTCGGCGCCTCGTCCGAGGACATCGCTTATACCTGCCACGCTCACCCGACGCACAATGAAGCTGTGAAGGAAGCCGCCATGGCTGTGCTGGGCAAGCCGATCCATATGTGAGGCGATGGTGGTGGGCTGGCGCGCGGCTACCGGTGGATTCGCCGATGAGAGGCGGGCGAGGGCAGCTTGAGCCATCCCGCGCTTGCGGTGCAGATCGGCAGCCGGAACTGCGCGCTCCTCGACGCGATAGCGGTGCGTCTGCGCGGGCGGAAGTCCGGAATTCAGCCGATATTCTTTTGCGCTCTGGACTCCTGCCTTCGCAGGAGCACATGTCGGGGCGGCTTCCCATCGTTCCTCATGCGTTCCAAACCGGTCGGTCTTGACCGCCCTGTCCCTCACCCGCTCGCCCTGAGCTTGTCGAAGGGCTGTTCTTTTCTTCAGCAGCGTTGAAGGAAGAAGAAAGGCAGCCCTTCGACAAGCTCAGGGCGAACGGGGTTTGAACGGGGTTTCCGCAGATGTTCCTCTTTCAAAGGGGATGACGCCGAGCTTGGATTTGTCCACGCCGCCTGATCCCTACCGAGGCGCCGGCTGCATTCCGGGCGGGAGGATCGATTCGGATTCGCGCGGCGGTGGCGCCGACTGGCGGCCCTGCTGAGGCTGAGGCTGCGGAGGTGGAGCTTGCTGCGGCTGGGCGGGCGCCGGGCGCTCACGCTCCTCGCGGCCGAGCACTTCGTCGATCCAGCGCTGATCGATGCGCCGGGGCGCTTCCATGCCGCCGGCATCGCCGGGCGCCATACCATCCGGTGCTTGCCCATCCACATCGTCGGGCGGAGGGAGCGGCAGGCCGTTCTCGTCCACCATCATGCCATTGTCGGGCGTGCCATAGGCCTCCTCGTCGGGCTCGATCTGCCACTCGGGCAGCGTCACTTCCGTCTCGAAATTCTCGACCGGCCGATTGGACGTGGCGACCTTCATGTAGGACGCGAAGGCGCGGGCCGGGGCGCGGCCGCCGGCAAGGCCGGGAATGGCGCGATTGTCGTCCCGCCCCATCCAAACGCCCGTGGTGATGCCGCTCGAAAAGCCGATGAACCAGCCATCCTTGTTGCTGCTGGTCGTTCCGGTCTTGCCCGCGACCGGGCGGCCGATCTGCGCGGCGCGGCCGGTGCCGGTGTTCACCGCAGTCTGCATGAGGTCCGTCGCGCCGGCGGCGACCCAGGGCGCAACCAGCACGCGGCTGGTGTCGTCTTCATGCTCGTAGAGCAGTTCGCCGTCCGCCGTCGCAACTTTGAGGATGCCGTAGGGCCGCACCGCCACGCCCTTGCGCGCGACAGATGCAAAGGCCCGCGTCATATCGATGAGGTGCACTTCGGACGTGCCAAGCACCATGGAAGGATGGGTGTTTACGGTGGTGGAGATGCCGAAGCGCCGCGCCATGTCCGCCACTGTTGCAAAGCCCACTTCCATGCCGAGCTTGGCCGCGATGGTGTTGATCGAATAGGCAAAGGCCGTGCGCACATCGACCTCGCCGACATGACGGCGATTGTCATTGCGTGGCGACCAGCCGTTGATGGTGACGGGACTGTCCGTCACCCGCGTCTCCGGCGTGTAGCCCGCCTCCAGCGCGGCGAGATAGGTGAACAGCTTGAAGGCCGAACCCGGCTGCCGCTCCGCCACGGTCGCGCGATTATAATTGGAGGTGACGTAATCCAGCCCGCCGACGAGCGCTCGCACCGCGCCGTCCCGATCCAGGCTCACCATCGCGCCTTGTGCGCCGCCGGGCACATTGGCCTTGATCGCATCCACCGCCGCGCGTTGCAGGCGCGGATCGATGGTGGTGAAGACATCCAGCGGCTGTTCACGCTCGTCGATGAGATTGTCGAGCTGCGGCAGCACCCAGTCCGTGAAATAGCGCACGCTGTCCTGCGCTTTCTCCGGCACCATACGCACTTGCGAGAAGTCCACGGCCGCCCGCTCGGCGCTGGTGATGTCGCCATTGTCCAACATCACGTTCAGCACGACATTGGCGCGGCCCTCGGCGGCCTCGGCATCGGCGGTCGGTGAATAATGGGAGGGGGCTTTCACCAGCCCGGCGATGATCGCGGCTTCACCCAGACTGAGATCGGTTGCGGAGTGGCTGAAGAATTTGCGGCTGGCGGCGTCCACGCCATAAGCGCCCCCGCCGAAATAGACCTTGTTGAGATACAACTCCAGGATTTGCGACTTGCTGAACTTGCGCTCCATGGCAAGCGCCAGGATCATCTCGCGCAGTTTGCGGCCGGCGGAGTAGCTGTTGTTGAGGAAGATGTTGCGCGCAAGCTGCTGGGAAATGGTGGACGCGCCTTGCAGCCGCCGCCCCTCGCCCCGACGGACATAACCCATCCACGCCGCCCGCGCGATGCCGATGGGGTCCACGCCGGGATGCATGTAGAAGCGCTTGTCCTCCACCGACACAAGGGCGCGCGTCATGACTTCCGGAATCTCGGAATGGGAGAGCCAGCGGCCATAGCTCGGGCCCAGCGAGACGAGGAGCGAGCCGTCCGCCGCATGCACGCGGATCATCTGCCCATTGGGCGAGCTCTTCAGTGCATCGAAGCTGGGTAGCGATTGCCGGGCGATCGTGACCGCGATCACCAGCGCAATGAACGCGGCCAGGGCGAGCGCGATGCCGGCCTTGAGCAACCGGAAGGACCAGAGCCTGACGCGGCTCCCCGCTTTTGCCTTGGCCATAATCGCCTTGTGCCGTTCCGTTCCGCCGCGCGCTGCTACTCTGCAGAACGCTAAAAGCCTCCAGCGCCTTTACAAGCACTGAACGGGATATCAATCATCCCCGGCGTTCTCGGACTCAAAATCGAGCGCGACGCTGTTCATGCAGTAGCGCAGACCGGTCGGCGCGGGGCCATCCGGAAAGACATGGCCGAGATGGCCATCGCAACGCCCGCAGCGAATCTCCACCCGGCGCATGCCGTGGCTGCTGTCCACATATTCGCTCACCACCTCCTCATCGAGGGGCGCGGTGAAGCTGGGCCAGCCCGAGCCGCTGTCATATTTATGCCCGCTGTCGAACAGCGGCAGGCCGCAGCCGGCGCAATGATAGATGCCGGTCTCCTTGAGGCTGTCATACGCCCCTGCGAAGGCCCGCTCCGTGCCATGCTCGCGCAGCACATGATATTGCTCGGGCGTCAGGCGCTCGCGCCACTCGGCCTCGCTGAGATTCATTTTGTCCATGCAGGGAATATCGGGTGGGCACCGGGGCGCGTCAATGGGCGCTCACCGCCCGCGCGCACCCAGCCGGGCGACATTGATGAGTTCCTGCGCAAGCACAGTCTCTCCGATCTGGTGCGACAGGCGGCTGGTGCGCTCGGCTTCGGCAAGGCGGCGAATGGCCTTGTCGAGATTCTCTGCGCTCCAGCGTCGGGCGATCTCATCGTCACCGCGGCCTCCGCCGAAGCGCTGGGGCTGACCGGCCTGTGCCTGCGCGAATCCCACGGCACGCTGCAAGGTGATGCGCGCGAGACCGGCAAGCGATCCGCCGCTCTGGCGCAGGCGGGCCATCTCGTGCTCGGCGGCACGGACATTACCGGAAAGCATGACCATGGCTGCCTTGAAGAGCTGTTGGTCGCCGCCCTCGGCACCGAGCGCATCGAGCGCTTCCGGCGTGGCGGCTTTCGGCTCCTCCGGCGTAGCGTCCAGATAGAGGGCAAGCTTCTCGATCTCGCCGGCAAGCAGACCGCGCTCGCCGCCGGTCAGGCCGACCAGCCGCCGCGCGAGATCGCCGGGCAGTTCCAATCCCGACTCCCGCGCCATATTGACGGCGAGCTGCTCGGCATTGCGGCCTTCCGGCGCATAGCTGACGATCGCGACGACTGCCTTGTCGGCCTCGCAATGCTTGAGGAGCTTGCTGGTCTTGCGCAGGTTGCCAGCGATCATCACCACCGGATTGCCGGCCGCCGGTGCTTCGAGCAGCGCCTCTACTGCCGGCAGCACTTCCTCGCCGGCCGGCTGCACGCGTATCCAGCGCTTGTCCCCGAACATGGAGATGGCGGCGGCTTCGTCGGAGAGGCGGGCGGGATCGCCGCGCAAGGTCGCGCCATCGAGATCGATCCGCTCGGCGCCCTCGCCCATGGCCTTGCCGAGCCGGGCGGACAGCGCTTCGCTGCCGGCTTCGTCCGGGCCGTAGAGCAGGTAGAGGCGGATGCTGGGCGCGAGTGCATCCAACGCCTTGAGCGCGGCCTGATTGTCGGCCCGCAGGCTCATGGTCGGCGGATCATTCCCGAGCGGCGAGCGCCACGCGCGCCAGCACCCGGTCCGCCACGATCTCGGTCAGCCGCTCCAGCGCGCTGTTTTCGGCCGCGACAGTCGCATATTCGCTCGAGGCGACGTCGATGCCTGCGTCCCAGCCGCTCGTCTCGTCGAGCACCGTTTCGCCGCTTTGCGTGTCGACAAGCTGATAGCGCGCACGCAAGGTGCGCCGCTCGCGCGTCACCGTATCGTCGGCGCGCACGCCAAGACCTTCGATGCGGTCATCAAGCTGCACCTTGAGCAGATAGCGCGGCTGGGCTTCCCCCATGGCTGCAAGCCGATCGCTGAGCGCATTGCGCATCAGCCAGCCATTCTTGCCGGGAATGGGCTCCACCTGCACGCTGGCCAAGGTCTGGGCCGCTGCCCCGCTTCGCCCGCCCGCATACATGGGCTTCAAGCCGCAGGCCGAGAGAGCGGCAAGCATGGCAAGGCCAAGAGCGAATGGGGCGAGAGCGCGGCGCATCACACCACCAGATTGACCAGACGGTCGGGCACCACAATGATTTTCTTCGGCGTAACGCCATCCAGTGTGCGCGAAACATTGGGCGCGGCGAGTGCCAGCGCTTCCAGCGTGGCCTTGTCCGTGCCTTTGGCGACGGTGATCGTATCGCGAAGCTTGCCCATCACCTGAATGGCAATGGTCACTTCATCATCGACGAGCAAGGCGGGATCGACAGGCGGCCATGCGGCATCGGCAATCAGCGCCTCGCCGTCTATCTCGGCCCAGGCTTCCTCCGCGAGATGCGGCGTCATGGGGGCTACGAGCAGGGCAAGCGTGCGAATTGCGTTGGCCCGGCTGGCCGAGGGCTTAGCCTTCTCGATGGCATTGGCCAGTTCATAGACCTTGGCCACCGCCTTGTTGAAAGCCAGCGCCTCGATGTCCTTTGCCACACCGTCGATGGCCTGATGCAGCTTGCGGTCGAGCGCCTTGTCTTCGCCGCCACCCCCGTTCTCGCCGACCTGCCCGAAGATGCGCCACAGGCGGTTGACGAAGCGCCACGCGCCCTCGATGCCGGCCTCAGTCCAGGGCAGATCGCGCTCGGGGGGCGAATCCGACAGCATGAACCAGCGCACCGCGTCCGCGCCATAGCGCTCGATGATCTCGTCCGGGTCCACGACATTCTTCTTGGACTTGGACATCTTGACCACGCGGCCGATCTTGATGGGATCGTTCGTTCCCCGAGCAAACAATCCTTCAGGACGTCTCTCTACATCTTCTGGAGCGACCCAATAAAGTCGCTCCGTCTTGACGTTACCCGGACGACCATCCTGAAACGGTCCTTCGTACTCAATATGGCTCGCTTCATAAGTCTCATGCGTGACCATGCCCTGCGTGAACAGGCTCTCGAATGGCTCGGCGACGCCGATCTTGCCAATATGCCGGAGCGCGCGCGTCCAGAATCGCGCGTAGAGCAAGTGCAGGATCGCATGCTCGATGCCGCCGATATACTGCCCCACCGGCATCCAGCTTTCGGCTTCCGCGCGGTCGAACGGCTGATCGGACGGCTGGCTGGCGAAGCGGATGAAATACCAGCTCGAGTCCACGAACGTGTCGAGCGTGTCCGTCTCGCGCACCGCCGCCTTGCCACATTGGGGGCAATTGACATGCTTCCAGGTCGGGTGTCGATCCAGCGGATTGCCGGGAATTTCGAAGCTCACATCCTCGGGCAGCACGACCGGAAGCTGGTCCTTCGGCACCGGAACCACGCCGCAGTCCGCGCAGTGGATGAACGGAATGGGCGTACCCCAATAGCGCTGGCGCGAGACGCCCCAATCGCGCAGCCGCCAAACGGTGGTGCCCTTGCCCCAGCCTTCAGCCTCGGCGCGGCGGATCACTTCCGCCTTCGCCTCTTCCACGCCCATGCCATCAAGGAAACGCGAGTTCACCAGCCGGCCGGGGCCGGTATACGCCTCTGCCTGGATCGGTGCGGTCTCTTCGCCCGAAGGCGCGACCACGCGCTCGACGGGCAGCACATATTTCCGCGCGAAATCGAGGTCGCGCTGGTCGTGCGCCGGGCAGCCGAAGACGGCGCCGGTGCCATAATCCATCAGCACGAAATTCGCGACGAACAGTGGCAGTTTCCAATTCGGATCGAACGGGTGGACGACCGACAGGCCGGTGTCGAAGCCCATCTTCTCCTGGGCTTCCACTTCCGCCGCTGCCGTGCCGGTGCGGCGGCATTCCTCGGCAAAGGCCGCCAGATCCGCATTGTCCTGCGCCAGCGCGAGCGCAATCGGATGATCCGCGGCAATGGCAGCGAAGCTCGCGCCGAACAGCGTATCGGGTCGGGTGGAGAACACCTCCAGCGTATCGATACCGCTCACCGGCGTTTCGAGCGTGAAATGGAACTGCATGCCCGAGGACTTGCCGATCCAGTTCTCCTGCATCAGCCGGACTTTTTCGGGCCACTTGTCCAGCGTGTCGAGGCCGGAGAGCAGGTCTTCCGCGAAATCGGTGATCCGGAGGAACCACTGGCTGAGCTTGCGCTTCTCGACCAGCGCGCCGGAGCGCCAGCCGCGCCCGTCGATCACCTGTTCGTTGGCGAGCACGGTCATATCGACCGGGTCCCAGTTGACCGCGCTTTCCTTGCGGTAGACGAGGCCAGCCTCATAGAGATCGATGAACAGGGCCTGTTCCTGGCCGTAATAATCCGGCTCGCAGGTCGCCAGTTCGCGACTCCAGTCGAGCGCGAAGCCGAGGCGCTTCAACTGCGCCTTCATCGCCGCGATGTTGGCGCGGGTCCATGTACCGGGATGGACCTTCTTCTCCATCGCCGCGTTCTCAGCCGGCATGCCGAAGGCGTCCCAGCCCATCGGGTGCAGCACATCATGGCCCTGCATCCGGCGGAAGCGCGCCAGCACGTCACCCATGGAATAATTGCGGACATGGCCGATATGGATGCGCCCCGAAGGATATGGGAACATCTCCAGCACATAGCTTTTCGGCGCGCCCGCCCGCGTGCCCGCCTTGAAGCTCTGCCGATCGTCCCACACGGCTTGCCAGCGGGCATCAGCCTGCGCGGGATTGAAGCGTCTCTCGCTCACTATCGCCTCATTCACAGATATTGACCCCGCCTGCCCGGCGCCGGGCGTGGGCAAGGACTGGCTCAGCCGCTGATGGCGCGGCGACGCAGGTCGCGCGCCCGCGTCAGGATGATTTCCTCGAGCTTCTGAGTCGTTGCCGCCTGCACCGGCGCGTCAATCCATTGGCCGTTCTGCAACGTCTGGCGGCTCGCTGCCACGCGCAGCGCATCCGCCCGCAAATCCTGATCGAGGATCGTGACGGTCAGCTTCACGCGCTCTTCCACGGCGGCAGGATTGATATACCAGTCGGTGAGGATGACGCCGCCATCCGAATCCGTCTGAAGAAGCGGCATGAACGACAGCGTCTCCAGGCTTGCGCGCCACAGATAGCCATTGATCCCGATGCTGGTCACGCGCGAGGCGGCAAGATCGGCCCTGGGGCGATCCCCGCCGCCGCCGCAGCCGGCCAGCAGGCCGCAGGAAAGCGCCAGCAACAGGCCGCCCGTCAGTGTCTTGTTTCTGCTCAGAACCATGCGTCCCATTCCAATGATGTCCGGCCGGGGCCGGGCTCCCTGTCGATCAGCCTCTATAGTGGCCCCCGCCGGGGGCACAAGTGGCGGAATCCGCGAAAGTCCGCATTCCCGCACCGCTTCGTCGGGGCCACTTGTCCGCAAAGGCAAGGGCTCTTGCCTCTGCGCGGCCGCGTCGGTCATTCTGCCGCAGGGAGGTTGATTTTCTTGCACAGCTAAGGGATTGGTCCGACTCGGAAGGGGTGGACTGAGGTCTGCTGAGTAAGTGACTGTGGGTAAATGGTCACGCTTTGCGGCTAATCGTCTCGCCTGCTGGTTCAGGCGCCTCGTCCGTGATATATAATGACGACCGGCCCAGATAAATGGAGTCGGCATCGGGAGCGACACGGTGCGTGTGACAAAGGGCAGAATTGCGGTGATGAGCGCCATGGCGGCAGCTCTTTCGCTCGCCCTCACGCCGGCACTTTCAGCAGTGATGGGCGCTGAAGCGCGCGGATCAGCAGAACCCTCAGTTTCCTTGAAGATGCTGGGCAGCATCGGCTCGTTCACTCCGGTGACGCATGACGACAAGCTTGCCAAGGCCTACGCGCAGGCCGCGCATGAATCGCAAAGCCGGGGCTTCCGCTTCACACCCACCAGCGGGTCCACCGCCGGCAACAGGTCGCTGACCATTCTGGTTCGCGCGCCGGGCGCGATCGCCTCGGCCGACCGGAGCAAGTCCGAGCGCGTTCTGCCCAATCTGGGCGTTGCACCTGTGGCCTATCGGCTCGGCGTGACCAAGGGTCTGGCCCGGTTCACGACCAGCGCGCGAGTGGAGCCTACCCAGCTCGATCCAATCATCGAGAAATCGATCAGCGAACCGGTGGCGAGCTTCACACTGCGGCCGAAGCAGGAGCGTTTTTCGGCGAACATCCAGGTCGAGAATCGTGAAGGCGTCGCGGCAGCGCCTACGGACGACACACCGGCGACGCTTGGTGTCGAGCAAAGCTATTCGGTCGATCTTTCGAGTAGCTATTCGCTCACGCGCAACCTGAACCTGAAGGCCGGCGTGCGCTACAAGGGCCCGAACAATCGCCTGGCTCCCACGATTACCGATCAGGCTCAGGATAGCCAGGCGGTCTACGTCGGCACGACCTTCAAGTTCTGAGATTTTCCGTTTCGCTTCCGGGCGGTGATTGCCCCATGGCAACCGTCGATCGCACCCCGTCACGCGACCATTTTGCGCCGTACCGGTCGCCAGTGCGCATATTAGCCTGACCTTGCCCTGACCTTCCCGGTTGACAGCGCAGCCTGCCCCGCGCCAGCACAGCGGCAGAATACGTCGCTATCGAAGGGGAGGGACTAGAAGCATGACCAGTGCGTCGAAGCGAAATAGCGCGCGATGTTCGTCCGGCCTGAAGCGATGGCTTCCAGCCGCATTGATGGTGGCGCTTGCCGCCGCACCCGCGCAGGCGGACTGGATCACGAGTTGGTCAGCCGCGCCGGTTCGCCCGATGGCAGCGCTTGGGCCGATGATGGCGGCGCCCTCCTTCGAGAATCAGACGCTGGTGCAGACGCTGCGCATCGCGGCAGGCGGCAAGGCGCTGCGAATCAGGCTCACCAATGCCTTTGGCGAAACTCCGCTGGAGATCGGCGGCGCGCGCATCGCGCTGCTGGACAGCGAAGGCAAGGAAATCCCCGGCACCGTCCATAAGCTGACGTTCACTGGCGAGGAGACCGCAAGGGTACCTGCCCGCGCCCCGCTGCTCAGCGATCCTATCGCCATGGCCGTGCCGGACCTCGCCCGTATCTCGCTCCAGCTTTACGTGCCGGGTGCGACAGGGCCCTGCACTTGTCATCAGACCGGGCTGGAGGCGATGCAGGTTTCACCGCCGGGCAATTATCTCGGCAAGAGCTTTGAGCCGGTGCAGACACTCCAGCACCGCCCCTTTCTCGCCGCGGTGGAAGTGGATGCAGCGGAGGGCGCAGGCACCATCGCGATGCTGGCCGATTCGATTACGGACGGAATCGGCTCGACCGTCGGCGCAAACCGGCGCTGGCCGGATTATCTCGCCGCTCGCCTAGCCGCGGCCGCGCCGGGCAAATGGGGTATCGCAAACCAGGGAATCAGCGGCAATCGCATACTCAACGAAGGCTTCGGCGATAGCGCGCTGGCGCGGCTGGACCGGGATGTCCTCTCCCTGCCGGGCGTGCGCTACCTCATCGTGTTCGAGGGCGTGAACGACATCGGCATTTCCTTTGGTGCCGCGCAGCGCGCCGCCGCGACCGGGCAGCCCAATGCGCTGGCGGAAGGCGGTAAGGTCGATCTCGCCATGATGTTGGCCGGCTATCGCCAGATCGCCGAGCGCGCACAGGCCAAAGGCATCAAGGTGATCGGCGCGACCATAGCTCCCTTCAAGGGCGCGACCTATTGGACCGAGGAGGGCGAGGCCGTGCGGCAGGGCATCAATGCCGCGATCCGCTCCGGCGAGATTTTCGATGCCTGGCTGGATTTCGATGCGGCCTTCCGCGACCCCGCAGATCCGCTGCAAATGCGGCCGGGCTATCATATGGGCGATTTCCTGCATGGCACGGACGCCGGCTATGAAGCCGTCGCCAACTCCATCGACCTCTCGTTGTTCAGGTAGATCGGCGGACCGGCGTCAGGCCGTCGATTGCGGCGAAACCCACGGCACCGAGACGGCGTACCAGCCGAGCGTGACGCGGATGCACGCCACCCAGCGCGATGACCGGCACCGGGCAGCGTCGAGCCAGCCCGGCGAAGCGCACCGCTCCCAAAGCGAACGCGCCGGGATGCGAGCGCGTGGCGAAGAGCGGCGAAAGCAGAATGACATCGGCACCGGCCCGGAGCGCGGCGCGCAGTTCGGCCACATCATGCGCGGGCGCGCTGTGCAGCCATGGCTTGCCTCGCTGCGCCGAGAGGTGTCCATGATGGCCATCCGCACCCCATGCCCGTGCCAGCGCCGGATCGCCCGCGAGCAGCACTCGGCAGCCGCGCTGTCGCGCCGCCTTGCGCACCCGCTTGAACAGCGCGCGCCGCCGAGACTCGTCCAGCTGATAGTGCCGCAAAACGATAGCAGAGCCGCGCGGCAGCCGGGCAACCGCGCGCATGAGGTCCGCCTGCGCCACGCGCTCGTCGCTCATCAGCCAGACGGTGGGAACGCCCGTACGCGATTTGCCTTGGCCTCCATGCATGGCGCCTCTTATAGCGGCGGCGATGAACGGGCATAGCAACGAGATGGGCCATAAGATGGCAGCCGCCGAACGGTTGAGAGCCGTGCGCGACGCAATCGTCAAGGCGGAACGGATTGCCGGGCGGGCAGCGGGATCGGCCACGCTGATCGCGGTCAGCAAGACCCATCCAGCCGAAGCCATCGCGCCGCTCATCGCGGCCGGGCAACGGGTTTTCGGTGAAAATCGTGTGCAGGAGGCCGAGGCCAAATGGCCCGCCCTGCGCGAGGCGCACCTCGACATCAGCCTGCATCTCGTCGGACAGCTTCAATCCAACAAGGCAGAGGATGCCGTCGCTTTGTTCGATGCCATCCACTCAGTGGACCGCTCGTCGCTGGTATCGGCGCTGGGCAAGGCAATGGACAAGGCGGACCGCCGACCGGACTGCTTCATTCAGGTGAATATCGGCGAGGAAGAGCAGAAGGGCGGCTGCGCCATTGCCGATCTGCCGGGCCTGTTAGAGCAGGCGCGCACGGCAGACCTGCCGGTCGCCGGACTCATGTGCGTGCCGCCAGCCGACGTGGAACCCGCGCCCTATTTCGCGCTACTCGACAAGCTGGCGCGCGATCATGACCTCCCCGGCCGCTCCATGGGCATGTCTGGCGACTATGAAACGGCAGTGATGCTGGGCGCGAGCCACGTCCGTGTGGGCACGGCCATGTTCGGAACGCGCCCCACGCGCTGACAATTGGCCGATGGCGGGCTGTTACCCCGCCGCGCGCTGCGCCTTCACGGCTCTCGCCCACCATTCCAGCTCGTCCGCGAACCGGGGGAAACCGCGCGCGAGAGCGGCTCCGCCCTCGCCGGTCGGCTGGCCGCCTTCATCGAGGCTGTCAGCGATGCCGCCCACCGCGATCGTGGCGGGGATCACTGCGATGCCAATGGTGGTGAGCGTGGGATGCCAGGCATAGCTGGAGCGCGCGCCAGCCATCCGCCCGGCCGAATAGCTGAGGATACCCGCCGGCCGCCGTCGCCATTCACCGTAATAATGGTCGACGAGGTTCTTGAGACCCGGCTGCAACCCCGAATTATATTCACCGGCTACGAAGACGAAGCCGTCCGCGCGAGCGATCTTCTCTGCCAGGGCTGTCATCACCGCAGGCGCGGCGCCCGGCTCATAATCGGAAAGCCGCTTGTCCAGCATCGGCAGGCCCACCGCGCGCGCGTCGACAAGTTCGGTAGCATGGCCCCGGTTCGCCAGCTCCCGCACGCAATAGTCGGCAAGGCGGATTCCCTTTCGGTCCTCGCGATAGGAGCCGTAGAAGACGAGGAGCGAGAGAGTCATGCGGCGATCTCCATGGCGGATGCAAGCGGGGGCACAGCATAACGACGGACTGAAGCAAGCGCGACAGAGCCGTGGTGGCGCGCGGCCGAATATTGGGCGCCGGGCAGATCGCCATAAGACCATCAGGGATGACACCGGCAATCGAGAGATGAGCTTTCGGCGCAAATCTGGATTATGAGGTGTCATATGGCGCCACCTCCCCTCATCATCGTGCCCCTCGACACCCTCCTCTCCGCGCTGGGATTTGTCGGTATGTTCGTCTTCGCGGCTTCCGGCGCACTTGCTGCCGCGCGCTTGGGGCAGACGCTCGTCACGTTCACCTTTTTCGGGCTCACGACGGGCGTAGGCGGCGGCACGGTGCGAGATCTGCTGATCGACGCGCCGGTCTTCTGGATCCATGATGTGCGGCCCGCGCTCGTCTGCCTGGCGGCCTCCCTCCTCGTCTGGATGACACCCCGGCGCTGGTGGAGCGGGAAGGCGCTGGATTGGCTGGATGCGGTGGGTCTGGTCGCCTTCGCGGTGTTCGGCACGGCCAAGGCCATGAGCCTCGGCGTCCACCCGTTCATCGGTGCGCTGATGGGCATCTCGACCGCGTGCGTGGGCGGGATCATCCGCGATCTGCTGGCGGGCGAGCCCTCCATCCTGCTGCGGCCGGAAATCTATGTCACAGCCGCGGCGCTGGCCGCCGGCCTTTATGCGCTGCTTGCGAGTTTGGGCCTGCCGCCCACCTGGGCAGCGGCCATCGCAGCGCTGGCGGGCTTCGTGCTGCGCGCCATCGCGATCGTACGGGGACTCGCTTTACCCTCCTATGGACGGCGGGAGGCTGGCGATCAGGCCGATGGGCCCTCGGCATGATGAGGCAGATCGTCGGCCAAGGTGAGCCATGACTGCTTGCTCGATGTCCAGATATGAGCGCTTGGGGGATAGCGATCCGGCTCATCCAGACTGCCCAGCGTGAGGCCGACAACATTTGCGGACGCGCGCTCCGAAAACAGCGTCGTGCCGCATTGGGTGCAGAACCCGCGACGCACCGCCGGCGAACTGGGGTGCCAGCCGACCGGGCCGGTGATCGTCACGGCATCGAGCGGAACCAGCACGCGGGCATAAAATGGCGCGCCGGTTGCCTTCTGGCAGATCCGGCAGTGGCAAGCGCGGATGTTGATGGGCTGGGCGTCTGTGCTGTAGCGGCAGGCGCCGCACAGGCAGCCGCCCTCGATGGCGCCGGCCATATCAAAGCGCTCCCGTCCAGCGCAGCATGGCGCCGACCCAGCCCGCTTGCTCGCGCGCAGTGAGTGGATCTGCCTGCATGAACGCCCGGCATTCAAGACAATCGGCGCGGATCGATGCACCCTCGATCAGCCCGCGCAGATCAGAGATGACACGCGCTGCGGTCATCCGCTGCTGCCGTGCCGCATGGCTGAGCAGATCACGCGAAACCCCACGCTCCGCGATGCGCGCGTCTTCGCTGGCGAACATTCCGAGGAACTGCGAGACCGGATCGCGCTCAGGATCGAAATAGCGAGGCGCGGCAGCATCGCCGCTCAGTTCCGCGCGTTTGGCGGCCTCAGCAACAGCGTCCTCGATGCCGCCGAAGCGATCGACCAGCTTGAGCTGATGCGCCATGCCGCCCGCCCATACCCGGCCTTGGCCGATCTCGTCGACGCGCTGGGGTGTCATCTTCCGCGCGTCGGCGACGAGGCCGATGAACTTGCTGTAGATATCTTCCACGCTGGCTTGAGCAAGCTGGTGGAACTGCGGACTCACGCCCCCGATGATATCCGGCTCGCCCGAGAGCGGCGTGGCCTTCACGCCGTCACTGGTGATGCCGATCTTGGCGAGGCTTTCCTCGAAGCTGGGCAGGATGCCGAAAACGCCGATGGAGCCGGTGATCGTGGCGGGCTCGGCAAAGATCATGTCGCTCGCCGTGCTGACCCAATAGCCGCCGCTGGCCGCGACATTGCCCATCGAGACGACGACCGGCAGACCACGCCCTCGCGCGTCGGCCAAAGCGAGGCGAATCTCTTCGGATGCGGCAGCGGAGCCACCGGGCGAATCGACCCGCAGGACCAGCGCCTTGATGGAATCGTCCTCCATCACATCGCCGATAAGATTGGCGATGCTGGTGCCGCCGGCCGTGCCCGCAGATGCCTCACCGTCGACGATCTCGCCGGCTACCGTGACGACCGCGACTTGACCGGACGTGCTTTCGCCATGTCGGCGCAGATAAGTAGATAGCGGAATGGCGGCATAGTCACCGTCAGCGCCGTTTGCGCTCTCTCCGGCAATCCCTGCCACATGCTTGGCAAATGCCGCCGGATCACCCAACTTGTCCACCAGACCGGCGGCCAATGCCGCCTTTGCGGTATCGCCACCACTGCTGCGCAAAAGACCAATGGGGTCGGCCAGATAATCCCGCACCTTGGCGGCCGGCCGCGCCTTGGCGACATTGTCCAGCCAATCAGACCAGATCGCTTCCACCAGCGCTTCATTGGCGGTGCGTGCTTCGGGTGACTGCTCGGTCTGTGTGAAAGGCTCGATGGCGCTCTTGAACGTGCCGACGCGATAGACATGCGCCTTCACGCCCAGGCGGTCGATCAACCCTTTGAAATAGAGACCGCTGCCGCCGGGCCCGGTGACGCCAACCATGCCGAGCGGATCGAGCCACACCTCACTTGCGTGGGCGGCCAGCATATAGCCGGCATCGTCATAATAGGATGCGCGCGCCAGCACCGGCTTGCCGGCGGCGCGCACTCTGTCCAGCGCCGTACCGATGCGTTGCATGGCTACCTGCCCGCCACCGCCGAAGCCATCCAGATCCAGCACCACGGCCTTAATCGCCTTGTCATCGGCAGCGCGATCGATGGCGCGCACGACGTCCCGCAGGCGATATTCCCCGAGCCCACCGCCGCCTGCCACCATGGTATATCGGTCGATCTCGCTCGGTTGCTCCACCACCGGACGATCCAGCACGAGATGAAGCGCGCCGCTCGATGGCGCCCCATCCTGCGTGCGGGCGGCCTTGAGGCCTGCGTAGAGGAGCGTGAAGAACAGGATGAGCAGCAGCAGGACAAGCGCGTCCTTGACGGCCACCAGTAACTTCCATGCGGTTTTGACGAGACTCATCACGGGGGCGGTTCTCCTTCGGCGCGCATCGCTAGCGTATCTCGCGCCCGGATGCACGGGGCCGGATGATTGTGGGAGGCGCGCTGTCCGACTCTTTTTTCCCGCGCCGGCCTTGACCCACAGAGCGCGAGACCCATATGCCGCGCGTTGGCGCTTTGGCACTCACCGAGTGACAGTGCTAACAGAGTGTTTTATGCGTGGGACCGCAAAACGGTATCTGGGAGGCGCGAACGGATCGGCAAGGCCGTACGTTCCGGCCGCTCCGCACCGGGAGGCGCCCCGCCATGTTAGGAAAGGACTTGGATAATGGGATTTCGTCCGCTGCACGACCGCGTGCTCGTTCGCCGCATCGAAGCTGGTGAGAAGACCTCTGGCGGCATCATCATCCCCGACACTGCCAAGGAAAAGCCCCAGGAAGGCGAGATCGTCTCCGTGGGCGAAGGCGCGCGCGACGAGGATGGCGACCGCATTCCTCTGGACGTGAAGGCCGGCGACCGCGTGCTGTTCGGCAAGTGGTCCGGCACCGAGGTGAAGGTCGACGGTGAAGATCTGCTCATCATGAAGGAAAGCGACATTCTGGGCATTATCGCCTGATTTCGCACTCCCGTTTGAATTCAAGGAAGGACAATCAACATGGCAGCTAAGGAAGTCAAATTCTCCCGCGATGCCCGTGAGCGCATCCTGCGCGGCGTCGACATCCTCGCCGACGCGGTCAAGGTCACGCTCGGCCCCAAGGGCCGCAACGTCGTGATCGACAAGAGCTTCGGCGCCCCCCGCATCACCAAGGACGGCGTTTCCGTCGCCAAGGAAATCGAGCTTAAGGACAAGTTCGAGAACATCGGCGCGCAGCTCGTGCGTGAAGTCGCCAGCAAGACCAACGACATTGCCGGTGACGGCACCACCACCGCGACCGTGCTCGCCCAGGCGATCGTTCGCGAGGGTCTGAAGTCGGTGGCCGCCGGCATCAACCCGATGGACCTGAAGCGCGGCATCGACATCGCCGTCGAGAAGGTCGTTGCTGACCTCAAGGGCCGCTCGACCCCGGTCGCTGGCTCTTCGGAAATCGCTCAGGTCGGCATCATCTCCGCCAATGGCGACGTGGAAGTCGGCGAGAAGATCGCCGAGGCCATGGAGAAGGTCGGCAAGGAAGGCGTGATCACCGTCGAGGAAGCCAAGGGCCTCGATTTCGAGCTGGATGTCGTTGAAGGCATGCAGTTCGACCGCGGTTACCTGTCGCCCTACTTCATCACCAACCCCGAGAAGATGCAGGTCGAACTCAGCGACCCGTACATCCTCATCCACGAGAAGAAGCTCTCTTCGCTCCAGGCGCTGCTGCCGATCCTCGAGGCTGTCGTTCAATCGGGTCGTCCGCTGCTCATCATCGCCGAAGACATCGAGGGTGAGGCTCTGGCTACGCTCGTCGTGAACAAGCTGCGCGGTGGCCTGAAGGTTGCGGCCGTCAAGGCTCCTGGCTTCGGCGATCGTCGCAAGGCCATGCTCGAGGACATCGCCGTCCTGACGAAGGGCGAGGTGATCTCCGAGGATCTCGGCATCAAGCTCGAGAACGTCACGCTCGGCATGCTCGGCACCGCCAAGCGCGTCACCATCGACAAGGACAACACGACCATCGTCGATGGCGCCGGCGACGCGGAAGCGATCAAGGGCCGCACCGAGCAGATCCGTGCGCAGATCGAGACGACGACGTCCGACTACGACCGTGAGAAGCTGCAGGAGCGTCTTGCCAAGCTGGCTGGCGGCGTGGCCGTCATCAAGGTCGGCGGGGCTACCGAAGTTGAGGTGAAGGAGCGCAAGGATCGCGTGGACGATGCTCTGCACGCCACGCGCGCGGCTGTCGAAGAGGGCATCGTCCCCGGCGGCGGCACGGCTTTGCTCTATGCCACCAAGGCGCTGGACGGCCTCAAGGGCCGCAATGACGACCAGACACGCGGCATCGACATCATCCGCAAGGCTCTGCAGTCGCCGCTCCGTCAGATCGCTGAGAATGCCGGTCATGATGGTGCGGTCGTCGCCGGCAACCTGCTTCGCGAAGGCGATGTCGATCAGGGCTTCAACGCCGCGACCGACACCTATGAGAACCTCAAGGCTGCCGGCGTGATCGACCCCACCAAGGTCGTGCGCGCTGCGCTGCAGGACGCCGCTTCGATCGCCGGCCTGCTCATCACCACCGAGGCGACGATCGCGGAACTGCCGGACGACAAGCCGGCCGCTCCGGCAATGCCCGGCGGCATGGGCGGCATGGACTTCTAAGGTCCAAGCACGCAAGCATCAGGGAGGCCGCTGGGGAACCGGCGGCCTCCTTTTTTCGTGCGCTTGAGCCGACGGCGAAGGGTGAGACGCGCGCCTACGAGTTGTCGCAGTTACGCCGAATTTCAGAGTATCATAAAAAAGACATTTGCGACGAACACAGGTTAATGGTTAATAACAAACTCATTAACTGTGGGAGAGCTTCCGATGTCGACTTTCAAATCCATCGCCCTGATCGGTGCGTTCATCGCCGCCACGCCGGCTGCCGCAGCCGACTTTGTCAGCAATGAGCCGGGCCCCTATTCCATTCCCGGCACTGGCTGGGCCGGTCCGGCAGATCCTTTTCCCATTACGTTCACTGTGTCCGGCGTGGGAAGTATCACCGACGTCAATCTGACGCTGACCGGCCTCACGCACAACTTGTCCGCGAACATCATCGTGGCCCTCGTGTCGCCGATGGATACCGCCGTTCTGGTGATGTCGGACGTTGGCCGGCTTTTCGGCAGCTTCAATAACGCCACCATCACGTTCGACGACGAAGCCGCCTCGGCGCTGCCGCAATACACATCGTCTGCGATTCCGAGCGGCAGCTATCTCCCCTCGGCCTATGCCCTGAATCCCATCGCCAACTTCCTGACGGATGGCACCACACTCGATCTGTTCGATGGAGAAGATGCAAACGGCGTATGGGAGCTCTACATCTGGGACGACAATTTCCTCGGCGGCACCGGCGAGCTTGCCAGCGCCACGCTCTCGATCAGCGCAGTGCCCGAACCCGCCACCTGGGCGCTGATGATCGGCGGCTTCGCCCTCGCCGGCATGCAGATGCGCCGCCGCAAGACATCGGTCGGCTTCGCCTGATCGCGCTTCCAAAATGATGAGAAGGGGCCGGACGGCATGATCGTCCGGCCCCTTTTTCCATTATGGGGGCGCTCGCGTAATCATTGCGATCGCGACGCGCCGACGAAACGCTCGGCAAAAAGGAAGGGCCCGGCACTCAGGCCGAGCCCTGGAAAGGAGTGACCGGGCAACAGCCGGTCAGATCAGGCGCGCAGCCTTGCCTCTTCAGCCGTAACGGTCTTCGGCCGCAGCACGACATGGCCCACGGCGGTGTTGGAAGCCGGCACATGGTAGAAGCGGTGCAGCTGCTCCACCTCGTCACCCAGCGCGCCACGCATGATGAGCCACATGATCAGCTCAATGCCTTCCGTGCCGGATTCACGCAGATAGTCGAGACGCGTGATCTTACGCAGATCGTCCGTCTCTTCGAGCAGCTTGTCGAGGAACCTATTATCG
>Ga0160433_100297_pt1 | contig 32166 bp, 29 predicted proteins | sample HID1972K_E0MG_FD_108235 | JGI IMG/M metagenome (GOLD analysis project Ga0160433, IMG submission 108235) | Enriched pill bug-associated microbial communities from UW Madison campus, WI, USA - HID1972K_E0 MG | ecosystem: Host-associated > Arthropoda: Insects > Digestive system > Unclassified ...
CGCAGCCCGGGCCATACAACGATGGTGTCCAGGCGGGCCTCTTCGCGGGCAAGCCCGCTCCCACAAGGTATGAGGTGCATCCAGAGATATGTTCTCTGCGCGACAGCGCAGCCCAGCGGGCTGAGTGGGCTCCCACAGGGAGAGGGAGCAGATCGCGTTGCGGCCAACGGACGCGGTCGACATAACACCGTAATCAGTCCCCTCTCCTTCCGGGAGAGGGCTGGGGCGAGGCGTGGGCCACTGCAACAGTGGCACCTGTGCCACGCTAGCGTCGCTTCCTGCCCAATAACGACCCCATCAAACCGCGCGCCACCTGCCGGCCGAACTGGTTGGCCGCCTGGCGCACCGCGGCCTTTATCGCCTGCCCGGCCGCACTCTGCAGGAACTCCCCGGCCTTGTCGGCAAAGCTTTCAGCATCAGCCTTGGGCACCGACTCCGCCGGTGCGGGCTCACCTTTGCGGGCGTTGAGCATCTCATAGGCCGACTCGCGGTCGATCGGCTTGTCATACCGCCCCGCCAGCGGCGAAGCATTGACCAGGGCAGTGCGCTCGGCCACGGACAACGGCCCAATGCGCGATTGCGGTGGTGCGATCGACACGCGCTGTACCATGGCTGGCGTGCCCTTGTCCTGCAAGGTTCCCACCAGCGCTTCGCCGATGCCAAGCTCGGTCAGGACCGACAAGGTATCGAACGAAGGATTGGCACGCAAACCATCGGCCACTGCCTTGAGCGACCTTTGCTCCTTGACGGTGAATGCGCGCAGCCCGTGCTGGATGCGCAGACCCAGCTGCGCCAGTACCGCGTCCGGCAGGTCGCCGGGCGACTGGGTCACGAAGTACACCCCCACCCCTTTTGAACGGATCAACCGAACCACTTGCTCAAGGCGGTCCTGCAAGGCCTTGGGCGTACCCTTGAACAACAGGTGCGCCTCGTCGAAGAACAGCGCCAACACCGGTTTGTCGGCATCACCACGCTCAGGCAACTGCTCGAACAGCTCCGCCAGCAGCCAGAGCAGAAATGTCGCATAGACCTTGGGCGCCTCGTGCACCAAGCGACTGGCATCGAGCAGGTGGATACGTCCGCGTCCGTCCGGATCGGGGCGCAGGAGGTCTTCAAGTTGCAGCGCCGGCTCGCCGAACAGCGCCTCGGCACCCTGCTGTTCCAGGGTGGCCAGGCGGCGCAGCAGCGCCTGGGTCGAGGCGCTGGTCATCAGCGCGCTGTCTTCTCCCAGCACCTGCGGATTGTCCTTCAGGTGTGCGAGCAGCGCCTTGAGGTCCTTGAGGTCGAGCAGCAGCAAGCCTTCGCGATCAGCCACCTTGAAGGCCGCATACAGCGCAGCCTGCTGGCTGTCGGTCAACTCCAGCAAGTTGCCCAGCAGCAACGGCCCCATATCGCTGAGAGTGGTGCGCAGCGGATGCCCCGACCTGCCATCGATGTCCCACAGGCTGACCGGATAAGCCTGCGGCCGATGCCCCAGCCAAGGCATCCCGGCAATCCGCTCGGCCACCTTGCCCTGCGGCGCGCCGGCTGCACCCAGGCCGCACAGGTCGCCCTTCACATCAGCAGCGAACACCGCGACCCCGGCATCGCTGAAGGCTTCAGCCATGTGCTGCAAGGTTACGGTCTTGCCCGTGCCGGTGGCACCCGCCACCAGGCCGTGGCGATTGGCCAGGCGCATGGCCTGGCTGACAGCCTGCCCGGCGGGGTCGGCGCCGAGGACGATCTGCAATGACTCAGGCATGTTTTTCCATCCTCTGCTCAAGCTTTGTTTCGTGATGGCCGATACCTCAAGAGGTGATCTTCGCCTCGAAAGACAGTAACGCCCGAGAAGGAACACGGGAGCTGCACTGTTTTCTTGCTGTGCTTCGTGCGAACGACCCGATAAAAGACCCTAGCGGACCCGACACGCCATGAACAAAAGCCTTCGCTTCAGCCACAAGATCCTGCTGGCCGCGTCACTGATCGTGATGCTCGCCTTCAGCCTGTTCACCCTCTATAACGATTACTTGCAGCGTAATGCGATTCGCGCCGATCTGGAAAGTTATCTGGGTGAAATGGGCGATGCCACTTCGTCCACGATTCGCAACTTACTCGAGGGCCGCATCAAACTGGTGGAAAACCTCGCGCAGAACATCGCGCAGTACCCGGACAATGCCGCCACCCTAATGGGTCAGAGTGCCCTGACGTCAAGTTTCCTCACGGTCTACAAAGGTGGTGTCGACGGCAGTTTCATCGTCCGTCCGGATTCGCCGATGCCCGAAGGCTATGATCCGCGCGTACGCCCCTGGTACAAGGACGGCATGAACGCCAGCGGCGCGATACTCACCGAACCCTACGTCGACCTGACCACCAACAAGATGGTAATCGGCATTCTCAGCAATGCCTCGCGCAGCGTCGGTGTGGTGGGAGGCGACCTGTCGCTCGAGGGGTTGGTGCAGATCATCAATTCGCTGACGTTCGACGGCATGGGTTATGCCTTCCTGGTCAACGACCAAGGCAAGATCCTGGTCCACCCGGACAAGGATCTGGTGATGAAATCGCTGTCGGACGTTTTCCCGCAGAACACGCCAAGACTCTCCAGCGACTTGAGCGAAGTTGAGCAGGATGGGGAAACCCGCTTGCTGACCTTCACCCCCATCAAGGGCCTGCCCTCGGCCAACTGGTACATCGGCCTCTCGGTAGAAAAGAACAAAGCCTACTCAATGCTCAGCGATTTCCGCACCTCGGCGATCATCGCCACGCTGGTTGCGGTGGTTATCATCATTGCCCTGCTCGGCCTGCTGATCCGCGTGCTGATGCAGCCGCTGCACATCATGACCCGGGCCATGGAAGACATCGCCCAAGGCGAAGGCGATCTAACCAAACGCCTGCAGATCCACAACCGCGACGAGTTCGGTACCCTGGGCAGTGCCTTCAACCGCTTCGTCGAACGCATCCACGGTTCCATCCGCGAGGTGTCCTCGGCCACCGAACAGGTCAACGAAGTGGCCCTTCGGGTCATCAGTGCCTCCAATTCCTCGATGAGCAACTCCGACGAGCAGGCCAACCGCACCAACAGCGTGGCCGCGGCCATCAACCAGCTCGGCGCAGCCGCCCAGGAAATCGCCCACAACGCCGCGCAGGCCTCGCAGCAAGCCAGCTCCGCGCGTCACCTGGCCGAGGAAGGTCAGCAGGTGGTGGAGCGCAACATCCAGGCAATGAATCGTCTGTCGGATCTGATCTGCACCTCCAGCGCGCATATCGAGACGCTCAACAGCAAGACCGTCAACATCGGCCAGATCCTCGAGGTGATCACCAGCATCTCCCAGCAAACCAACCTGCTGGCGCTCAATGCGGCCATCGAGGCGGCGCGTGCCGGGGAAGCCGGCCGTGGCTTCGCGGTGGTCGCCGATGAGGTGCGCAACCTGGCCCATCGCACCCAGGAGTCGGCGCAACAGGTGCAGAACATGATCGAGGAATTGCAGGTCGGTGCCCGCGTCTCGGTCCAGACCATGGACCAGAGCCAGCGTCACAGCCAGGACAGCGTGGACATCGCCAACCAGGCTGGCGAGCGCCTGGGCAGCGTGACCCAGCGCATCGGCGAGATCGACGGCATGAACCAGTCGGTGGCCACCGCCACCGAGGAACAGACCGCGGTGGTCGAATCGATCAACATGGACATCAACGAGATCAACATGCTCAACCAGGAAGGCGTCGAGAACCTGCAATCGACCCTGCGCGCCTGCAGCGACCTGGAACAGCAAGCCACCCGCCTCAAGCACCTGGTCGGCAGCTTCCGTATCTAAGCCGCACCGCGAGCGCCAAGCTGCAAGCTACAAGAACATTCAACGCGGACTGCTCTTGAGGCTTGGAGCTTGAAGCTTGGAGCTTGCGGCTTGCGGCTTGCAGCTCCCCTCCACCTCGATCGAACAAACTATCCTTACCGAAGGTCAACCTCTAGGCGTGTCATTGCCGGTCTTTTACCGCCGAATGACAGACCAGAAGACGATCTCGGAGGGACGCTGATCGTGCATATCGCTGACATCACCATGTTCTACGCCCCAGCCAGCGGCGGCGTACGTACCTATCTTGATGCCAAACACCGCCGCCTGGACGCCATGACCGGCGTTCGCCACAGCCTGCTGATCCCCGGTGCCAGCGCCACCCATGAAGATGGCGTCTACCAAGTGCCTGCCCCCGCCGTGCCCTTTGGCAACGGCTACCGCTTCCCGGTGCGCCTGGGTCCTTGGTGCAATACGCTGCGCAGCCTGCAGCCGGACCTGATCGAAGTCGGCGACCCCTACCTGACCGCCTGGGCCGCGCTGGACGCACGGCGTCAGCTCGATGTGCCCGTCATTGGCTTCTATCATTCGGACCTGCCGCTGTTGGTGAGCAACCGCATGGGCAACTGGTTCACGCCTAATGTAGAAGCCTATGTCAGCAAGCTGTACGGCAATTTCGACCGGGTCCTGGCGCCGAGCCAGGTGATGGCCGACAAGCTGCGCCGCCTCGGCGTGGGCAATGTGCACGTACAACGCCTGGGCGTCGACCTCGTCACCTTCAACCCGGAACGCCGCGACCCACACCTGCGCGCGGAACTGGGCATCCCCGACACCACGCGCCTGCTGGTCTTCGCCGGCCGCGGCTCGCGGGAAAAGAACCTGCCGGTGCTGCTCGACTGCATGCAGCGCCTGGGCCGCCACTACCACCTGCTGCTGGTCGGCTCGCACATGCCAGCCTCGGTGCCGGACAACGTGAGCGTGATCAACCGATTCTGCTCGGCCACGGAGGTGGCGCGGCTGATCGCCAGCGCCGACCTGCTGGTGCACGCTGGCGACCAGGAGACCTTCGGCCTGGTCATCCTCGAAGCCATGGCCAGCGCCACGCCGGTGGTGGCCGTTGACGCCGGTGCTTTCGGCGAAATCGTCAACGAGCAATGCGGTCGCCTGTGCCGTCCCAACGATGGCCTCGCAATGGCCGCCACGGTGCGCGAGATCTTCGAGGCCGGGGTTCGCAAGCTGGGCACCCAGGCCAGGCGCCATGTGGAACAGCATTACTCGTGGGACAGCGTGGTCAGCGGCCTGCTCGGCCACTACCAAGCGGTGCTCGGCCACCAGCCGCAGGCCTTTGCCCATGCCTGAGCCGATTGCTGAGCCCACCGCCGCAACCCCGGCACGCAGCGTGATGCTGGTGCTGCACGATGTCGCGCCCGAAACCTGGCCGGACTACCAGCCCTTTGTCGAAGCGGTGGATGCCCTCGGCCATGTGCCGATGACCTGGCTGGTGGTGCCGGATTTTCATCGACGCAACGCCCTGAGCCATTCGCCCGCCTTCTGCCGCCTGCTCGAACGGCGCCTGGCGCAAGGCGACGAACTGGCCCTGCACGGCTATTATCATGCCGACGAGGGACCGCCGCCGCGTTCACCACGCGAATATTTCATGCGCCGGATCTACACCCATGAAGGTGAGTTCTATGGGCTGGACCAAGCCCAGGCCCTGGAACGCCTGCAGGCCGGCATGGCCTTGTTCGAGCGCCAGGGCTGGCCGCTGGCCGGATTCGTCGCCCCAGCGTGGCTGATGAGCGAGGGCACACGCCAGGCCCTGCGCGGCCTGCCGTTGCGCTATACGAGCACGCCACAGCACCTGTATCGACTGCCGGATTTCACCGCCATCGACGCCCCCGGCCTGGTCTGGAGCGCGCGCAGCGCCTGGCGGCGCGGTATGTCGCGGGTACTGTGCGACTGGCGTTGCAAGCAGCTGCGCGAAGCCCAGACCCTGCGTCTGGGCCTACACCCGGTGGACATGCGCCACGGCCTGTCGCGGGACTACTGGCTGCAGACCTTGCAGAGCCTACTGGCCCAAGGCCGCGTACCGCTGACCAAGTCCGCCTGGCTGGACAGCAGGGTCGCCGCATGAACCGCCTGGCCTGGCTGGGCCTGGCACTGCTGGTCGCGGTGCTGGTCCCTGCCCTGCTCGGTGGCAGCGAGCTGCTACCGCGCTTGCGGTCCTTCGCGCCGGGGCTGATGCTGGGGCTGCTGGGCATGATCGTGCTGTGCTGGGTGCTCAATGCGCTGCGCCTGCGCCTACTGCTTGGTCAGCATGGCGAACGGCTGGGCCTGGTGCGCAGCGTGGGGGTGGTGATGGCCACCGAATTCGCCATCTGCACCACGCCCGGCGGCAGTGGCGGCCCGCTGACCCTGATGGCGTTGCTGGCCCGCGAGCGCATCGGGGCGGCGCACAGCGGCGCGGTATTCGCCATGGACCAGCTCAATGACCTGCTCTTCTTCTTCTGCGCGATGCTCGGCATCGCCGCCTACGCTGTGTTCCACAGCCTGGGGCGCAGCCAGGAGGCCATGCTCCTGAGCAGCGCCTTGCTGCTGTGCACGGCCATGGGCGCGGTCATCGCGCTGCTACGCTATCGACGCGGCATGCTGCGCTTCAATGGCCGTTTACTGCGCCGGCTCGGCGTCTCGTTAAAGCGACGCAAGCGCTGGACGCGCAAGTTGCTGCACTTTTTTCATGCGCTGGCGCAGACCTGGCGCCTGCCCAAACGCACCCTGGCGCTGGTCTTCGCGCTCACCTGCGCACACTGGAGCCTGCGCTTCAGCGTGCTATTCCTGGTACTGCGGGGATTGGGCGTGGAGTTGCAGTGGGTGCCGAGCTTTCTGGTGCAGATGCTCTCGCTCAGTGCCGGTCAGTTCAGCCTGTTGCCCGGCGGCGCTGGCGCCGCCGAACTGACCTCGGCGACCTTGCTGTCACCCTTGGTGGGCAGTTCGACGGCCGCCGCGGCCATCCTGATCTGGCGGGCAGTCACGTATTACTTTTATCTGCTGGCCGGCGGCCCGGTGTTTGTCTGCCTGCTGGCGCGTCCCTTGCTGGAGCGCTGGCGGCAGGCGGGTTGAGCTGGCGCCAGAGTTCGGCGGCGCCGGGGAAATCGGTGCCGGATTCTGCGTCCAGCGCCTCAGGATCGAAACGGGCCAGACAGCCCTCGCCCAAGGTGGGCGGCGCCACGGCGCCAGCCTTGTCTCTCGGGTCGGCCATCTGCTTGCCCGCGTCCTTAGTCGAACACCACGGTCTTGTTGCCGTGTACCAGCACGCGGTCTTCCAGGTGGTAGCGCAGGCCCCGCGCCAGCACCATCTTTTCCACATCGCGTCCGAAGCGGACCATGTCTTCGATGCTGTCGCTGTGGCTGACGCGCACTACGTCCTGCTCGATGATGGGCCCAGCGTCCAGCTCTTCGGTAACGTAGTGGCAGGTCGCACCGATCAGCTTCACGCCGCGCAGCGAGGCCTGGTGGTAAGGCTTGGCACCGACGAAGGACGGCAGGAAGCTGTGGTGGATGTTGATCACCTGCTGGGCATACTCCTGGCACAACTGTGGCGGCAGGATCTGCATGTAGCGCGCCAGCACCACGACATCGGCGTCATGCGCCTTGACCAGACGCGACACCTCGGCGAACGCTGGCTGCTTGTCCTGCGGATCGACCGGCACATGGAAGAACGGGATGCCATGCCACTCGACCATGCTGCGCAGATCGTTGTGGTTGGAAATCACGCAAGGAATGTCACAGTCCAGCTCCTTGGTGTGCCAGCGGTGCAGCAGGTCGGCCAGGCAGTGCGACTCGCGGCTGGCCATCAGCACCACGCGCTTCTTCTGCGCGGAGTCGGTGATCTGCCACGTCATCGAGAACGCCTCGGCGATCGGCGTGAACGCCTCGCGGAAGGCATTGATGTCGAACGGCAGGGACTCGGCGCGGATTTCATGGCGCATGAAGAACCAACCGCTCTGCTCATCGGAATGGTGGCTGGCCTCGTTGATCCAGCCATTGTAGGACGCCAGGAAATTACTGACTTTGGCCACGATGCCTACGCGGTCGGGGCACGCAATCACCAGTCGGTAGGTGCGCATGAATAAGGACTCCAGAACTTCGCAAAGGCGCTCATTCTAGCGACTAGCCGGGAAAACTGCAGTAATCATTGCTTGGCAGGGACCCTGAACGGTCTATCCCGCCATGGTGCCCCTCGGCCACCCACACCACCCGGCGTAGACAAAGTTCATCGCCAACAGATGTACCTTAATGTAAATTTTTCTTAACCAAAAAATATCTTGTCACCTCACATAATGAGGTTAATGGTCTTTTAATTGTTTACTTGAGACTAGCGCCTGACTATTATTGCCCCCACTGTCTCTCTGAACCTACTTGTACCAAGGATCGCATTATGTCCCTGATCAACGAATATCGCGCCACTGAAGAAGCCATCAAAGAACTTCAGGCCCGCCTGCAGAACCTGTCGCAAGACGACAAGCTGAAAAAAGAACTGGAATTCGAAGGCAAACTGCGCACGCTGATGGGCGAATACTCCAAGTCGCTGCGTGACGTGATTGCCCTGCTTGACCCAGAATCTAAACTGAGCAAATCGCCACGCGGCCCGGTCAAGACCACCGGCACCAAGCGCGCGCGCAAGGTCAAGCAATACAAGAACCCGCACAATGGTGAAGTGATCGAAACCAAAGGCGGCAACCACAAGACCCTGAAAGAGTGGAAAGCCAAATGGGGTGGTGATGTGGTTGAAAGCTGGGCCAACCTGCTCGGTTGATTGCCTTGTCTGTCGTTTTCACGGCATGAAGAAAACGCCAGCTTGCTGGCGTTTTTCATGTCTGCACGTTCAGAGTTGCAACTGCACTTTCAATTGCCGCACGTGTTGCTGCCAGGCCGTCAGCACCTGGCGCTGGGCCTCGTCGGCGCTGGCCCAGAGGCTCTGCAGGGCCTGCTCGAAGTCCCCCAGGGTATTCGGTGCACCCATCTGCGGATCACTCAGGCGCTGCTGACAGAAGGTGAGCCAGCGTTGCTGTTCGTGACTATCCAAGGTATCGATGAAGTTTCGCGCACGGTAGCGGAACAATAGCTCCGGCAAGCGTTGATCATCGAACATCCATTGCCCTTGGGCCAATTGCCGAGGTTCTACACTGCGCACTTGTTCGCACAGTCGGCGATCGCGTTCGCCGAGAAAACCCTCATACAACTGCTGTTCCGGATCGTCGCACGGGGCAAATTGTTCACCCCCGTAAAGGGTTTCGAGCTTGTCCTGCCAAAGGTGCTGCTGATTGGCCAACTGCTCCGCGCGCACTTGATAGAGCGACATATCGATGCCCAATCGCTGTTGATCCTGAGGACGCACTACCGAAAGCGGCGCCACCACCGGGCAGCGGTTGATATGTATCAACTTCAGCGGCACAGGCAATTGCCCATGCGTCAATTCGTCACGCCGCGTGTATAAACGCTGACGTAAATCGTCAGCACTTTCCTGCAATAAAGGCAGGGTTTCCTGATGCAAGTCGCAAACAATCAGGGCATTACGATTGCGAGAATGCCACGCCAACGGCAACACCACGCCCAGGTAGTTGCGCTCGCCTGAAAAACGCCCGGAAACATGCACCATGGGGTGCAGCAGGCGAATCTGTTCCATCACCTTGTGCTTGCTACGCAGCTGGAACAGCCAGGCATAGAGCTTGGGTTGCCGCTCGCGGATCAGCCGCGCCAGGGCGATGGTGGCGCGCACATCGGACAGCGCCTCATGGGCGTGGCCATGATCGATGCCATTGGCTTTGCTCAGCAGTTCCAGGCGTAGGCTGGTGCGACCGTCCTGTTGCGGCCAGACGATCCCCTCAGGGCGCAACGCATAGGCGGTGCGCACGATGTCGATCAAGTCCCAGCGGCTATTGCCACCCTGCCATTCACGGGCGTAGGGGTCGAAGAAGTTGCGGTACAGGCTATAGCGCGTCACCTCGTCATCGAAACGCAAGCTGTTGTAGCCCGCGCCACAGGTGCCCGGGCGCGCCAGCTCGGCATGCACCCGGGTCATGAACTCGGCCTCTCCCAGGCCCTGGCTGGCCAGTTGCTGCGGGGTGATGCCGGTGACCAGGCAGGCCGCTGGGTGCGGCAGGATATCGTCGCTGGGACGACAGTAGAGGTTGATCGGTGCCTCGATCTCATTGAGCTCAAGGTCGGTGCGCACGCCTGCAACCTGCAACGGGCGGTCGCAGCGCGGGTTGATGCCGGTGGTTTCGTAGTCGTGCCAGAAAATGCTGGTGCTCACGGGGTCTTCCTGTAACAAGGTCGACCAGAGTCTAGGGCGCCTGGCCCTGATCAGCTACCCTCAGGCGGAAGCGTTCAACGGGCGGAAGGTGAAATAGTCACGCAGGGCGCGGACGAAGTCCTCGTACTCCTGGGGCGGCTGCAGCAGGGTGAAACCGGAGTCGTAATGCCCTGGCGTCTGGTCTTCGCGGCACCACAGGCAGCTTGCCGTCATATTGATGCACTGCGAACCGCCGTCAGGCAGCGGCACTTTCAACTGCAGCTCGTAGACCGGCCCGACCAGCACCGGCAGCAGGCTGATCAACATGAGGCCGTCTGCCGATACATTGCCCAGGTAGCCGATGGCCTGGTCTGTCAGACGGTTGAATACCGTCAAATAGACCGGAAGCTGGTGGCGCTCGATGTGACGCTCGGTGAACATGATCCCAATCGCTGCCTTGTTAAACGAGGTGATCCGCGTATTGATCTGAGTCTAGTTCAGCGCCGCGATGAAAGCGTCGACGGCGCAGGACACTTTGGTATTAGCGCCAAGGCGTGGTGGACGCCGGTCGCGCCACGGCAGGCTCGCCGCTGCGGTAGTGACCGAGCTGCTCCAGGGTCTGCAGGCGGGCCTTGGCGCGAAAAGCGTACTCGTTGCGTGGATAGTGCTGGATCAGGTATTGGTAGGTCTGCGCGGCATCCACGTAGAGTTTCTGCCGTTCCAGGCACTGGCCACGCAGCAATGACACTTCCGGATGGATGAACGGCCGCGCGCGGCTGGTGCGGTCGACCTGCGACAGCTCGAGCATCACGCGCTGGCAATCGCCGCGGTCGTAGGCGCGGTAGGCGTTGTTCAGGTGATGGTCCATGGACCAGCGGGTGCAACCGACGACGCTGGCTGCCATGGCAAGAACGATCAGGGCTCGCATGGGAATCTCCTTAAGCTTGCCAGTGTATCGGCCCGCTTCAGCAAATCTTCACTTTTGAGCTGCAAGCTGCAAGCCTTAAGCGGCAAGCTTTACTGCGGCGCCCTTTCGCTTGCAGCTTTGAGCTTGCAGCTTGCAGCTTGCAGCTTGCAGCTCGAAGCCCAAGGCAAACGCCACCCTGCCGCCCTCCAAGGTAGTGCAATGGAACAATGACTACAGCGCGAGACAGGAGTAGCCTTTCGCTGCGCTTCACTATAGGAGTCTGTGCATGACCATCCGCCGTACCAAAATTGTCGCCACCCTGGGCCCGGCCAGCAACTCGCCGGAAGTGATCGAACAGCTGATCCTGGCCGGCCTGGATGTTGCCCGCCTGAACTTCTCCCACGGCACCCCGGACGAGCACAAGGCCCGCGCCCGCTTGATCCGCGAGATCGCCGCTCGCCTCGGCCGCCACGTCGCGCTGCTGGGCGACCTGCAGGGTCCAAAGATCCGCATCGCCAAGTTCAGCAACAAGCGCATCGAGCTCAAGGTCGGTGACCACTTCACCTTCTCCACCGCTCATCCGCTGACCGAAGGCAACCAGGATATCGTCGGCATCGACTACCCCGACCTGGTCAAGGACTGCGGCGTCGGCGACGAGCTGCTGCTGGACGACGGCCGCGTGGTCATGCGCGTCGAAACCGCCACTGCCGATGCCCTGCACTGCGTCGTGCTGGTCGGTGGCCCGCTCTCGGACCACAAGGGCATCAACCGCAAGGGTGGCGGCCTGACCGCGCCAGCCCTGACCGAAAAAGACAAGGCCGACATCAAGCTGGCCGCGGAAATGGACCTGGACTACCTGGCCGTGTCCTTCCCGCGTGACGCCAGCGACATGGACTACGCCCGTCGCCTGCGCGACGAATCCGGCGGCAGCGCCTGGCTGGTGGCCAAGATCGAACGCGCCGAAGCCGTGGCCGACGACGAGACCCTCGACGGCCTGATTGCCGCCAGCGACGCGGTCATGGTTGCCCGTGGCGACCTGGGCGTGGAAATCGGCGATGCCGAACTGATCGCCATCCAGAAGAAGATCATCCAGCACGCCCGCCGCAACAACAAAGCGGTAATCGTCGCGACCCAGATGATGGAGTCGATGATCCAGAACCCGATGCCGACCCGTGCCGAAGTGTCCGACGTGGCCAACGCCGTGCTCGACAACACCGACGCGGTGATGCTCTCGGCCGAGAGTGCCGCCGGTGCCTACCCGATCGAAGCGGTCCAGGCCATGGCGCGGATCTGCCAGGGCGCCGAGAAGCACCCGACCAACCAGAAGTCCAGCCACCGCCTGCACACCCGCTTCGAACGCTGCGACGAGAGCATCGCCCTGGCGGCCATGTACACCGCCAACCACTTCCCCGGCGTCAAGGCGATCATCGCCCTCACCGAAAGTGGCTACACCCCGCTGATCATGTCGCGCCTGCGCTCGCACGTGCCGATCTTCGCCCTGTCGCCGCACCGCGCCACCCAGGCCCGTGCGTCGATGTTCCGCGGTGTCTACCCGATCGCCTTCGACCCGGCGGCACTGCCACCGGAGAAGGTCAGCGAAGCGGCGGTCGACGAACTGCTCAAGCGCGGCCTGGTGCAGCAAGGTGACTGGGTCATCCTGACCAAGGGTGACAGCTACCACACCATTGGTGGCACCAACGGCATGAAGATCCTGCACGTCGGTGATCCGCTGGTCTGATGTTGCGCCGATCAGGGCTGCTCCGTGGCCCTTTTCGCGGCGCTCCGGCGTCCTGCAAGTCGGGCGCCGAACCGTCGCTCCCAGGGCCCGATCACAATGTGGGAGCAACGGTCTTCGCTATGTCAGCGCCGACCTCTTCGCGGGCAAGCCCGCCTCCACAGGCTCAGCGTTGACCGTGATCAGGTGAGCGACAAAGTTCGTGTGGGAGCGGGCTTGCCCGCGAAGAGGCGTGCTCAGGCACCCACCCACGCTCAGGCATGCTCGGTGAACACATCGGCAAACAGCTGATTACGCGGCAAGCCCGCAATGAACAACCTGCGCGCAAACTGCTCGACACTCCCCAGCGCGCCGCACGCCAAGGCCACTGTCCGCCGAGATGGACTCAGTCCCGCCAGCGCTTGCTGGAACTGATCAGCTGCCACCAACGCCACACTCACATTTGGATGCAGCCCTGCCAGGTCGTTCAGCGCCTCGGCCAGATAGTGTTCGTGGGCCAGGTGCATCACCCTGATCTCTGCCTCATGCCCCTGGCGTAACGCCTCGCGCAAAATCCCCCATAACGGCGCAAGCCCGGTGCCTGCCGCCAGCAGCAAAAGCGGCCGGTCCTGCCAGTCCGGATCGTAATGCAACGCACCGCCACGCAGCTCACCCAGGCGCAGCGGGTCACCGACCTGCAACTGCCGGACCGCGCCGCAGAACGCCCCGGAGTGTCGACAGTCGAGGTGAAACTCGAGAAACGCTTCATCCCCCGGCAAGCTCGCCAGGGAGTAGGGCCGGGCCACATCGCCATTCCATAGCACCAGATGCTGGCCCGCCCGATAGCGCAATGGCCGCGCAGGCCGCAGGCGCAGGCGCAGCACCTCACCGGACCAGTGCAACCCGCAGATCGTTGCTGGCAGTCCATCGCTCAACGGATCGAACACCGCCACCCGCAGGTTGCTCGTCACCTGGCACTGACACGCCAGTCGCCAGCCCTCCTCGCGCTTGTCCAGCGCCAAGGCTTCAGGCAAGGCATCAGCAGGCTGCCCCTCAAGGCAGCGCACCAGGCAAGCATGGCAACTGCCCGCCCGGCAGCTGTAAGGCACGGCAAAGCCCGCGCCATTGAGGGTATCGAGCAGGTTGCTGCCGGCCGGCACCGTCCAACAGCGCTCGCCGACGCAAAGTTCAGGCATGGTCATTCCATCTCAGGGGGTTTCAGAGCCACTCTAAGGCAAGCGGGCATGGACAGCAAAAAGGATGCCGGTCGTCTGCCGACCATGGTCAGGACCGGGCGCTGGTGTACCCGGCACGGATGCGCGCTATACTGCCGCGCCTTTTTTGCGTCGGCCTAACCGGCCGATGCGCCTTGCAAGGCGTTTCGACACGCTGGTCGGCCACGTCGAAAGGCCTTTACGAATGTTCCCGTCTTTAAGAGGAGCGCGCTGCATGACCGTGATCAAGCAAGACGACCTGATTCAGAGCGTCGCCGACGCCCTGCAATTCATCTCGTACTACCACCCCGTTGATTTCATCCAGGCGATGCACGAGGCCTATCTGCGTGAAGAGTCGCCTGCTGCGCGTGACTCCATCGCCCAGATCCTGATCAACTCGCGCATGTGCGCCACCGGCCACCGTCCGATCTGCCAGGACACCGGTATCGTCACCGTGTTCGTGCGCGTCGGTATGGACGTGCGCTGGGATGGCGCGACCATGAGCCTGGACGACATGATCAACGAGGGCGTGCGCCGCGCCTACAACCTGCCGGAAAACGTCCTGCGTGCCTCCATCCTGGCCGACCCGGCCGGTGCTCGCAAGAACACCAAGGACAACACCCCGGCCGTGATCCACTACTCCATCGTCCCGGGCAACACCGTGGAAGTGGACGTCGCGGCCAAGGGCGGCGGCTCGGAGAACAAGTCCAAGATGGTCATGCTCAACCCGTCCGATTCGATCGTCGACTGGGTGCTCAAGACCGTTCCGACCATGGGCGCCGGCTGGTGCCCGCCGGGCATGCTCGGCATCGGCATTGGCGGTACCGCCGAGAAGGCCGCGGTGATGGCCAAGGAAGTGCTGATGGAGTCGATCGACATCCATGAGCTCAAGGCCCGTGGCCCGCAGAACCGCATCGAGGAGATGCGCCTGGAGCTGTTCGAGAAGGTCAACCAGCTGGGCATCGGCGCCCAAGGCCTGGGCGGCCTGACCACCGTGCTCGACGTCAAGATCATGGACTACCCAACCCACGCCGCCTCGCTGCCGGTGTGCATGATCCCCAACTGCGCCGCCACCCGCCACGCCCACTTCGTGCTCGATGGCAGCGGCCCTGCCGAGCTGGAAGCGCCGTCGCTGGACGCCTACCCGGAAATCGTCTGGGAAGCCGGCCCATCGGCTCGTCGCGTCAACCTCGACACCCTGACCCCGGAAGAAGTGCAGAGCTGGAAGCCGGGCGAAACCGTCTTGCTCAACGGCAAGATGCTGACCGGCCGCGACGCTGCGCACAAGCGCATGGTCGAGATGCTCAACCGTGGCGAAGAGCTACCGGTGGACCTCAAGGGCCGTTTCATCTATTACGTCGGCCCGGTCGATCCGGTCGGTGACGAAGTGGTAGGCCCAGCAGGCCCGACCACCGCCACCCGCATGGACAAGTTCACCCGCCAGATCCTCGAGCAGACCGGTCTGCTGGGCATGATCGGCAAGTCCGAGCGTGGCCCGACCGCCATCGAGGCGATCAAGGACAACAAGGCCGTCTACCTCATGGCCGTCGGCGGCGCCGCCTACCTCGTGGCCCAGGCGATCCGCAAGTCCCAGGTACTGGCTTTCGCCGAGCTGGGCATGGAAGCGATCTACGAGTTCGAGGTCAAGGACATGCCTGTCACCGTCGCGGTCGACAGCAACGGCGAATCAGTTCACATCACAGGCCCTGCCCTGTGGCAGAACAAGATCGCCGAAAGCCTGGCGGTTGAAGTGCAGTAATCTTCACCCTAAGGCTTCATGAAAACGCCCGGCATCTGCCGGGCGTTTTCGTTTCCGAGCGCGGCGGTCCGGCGCATCGGGCAAGTCCGCTCCCCTAGAACAATACATAACTTATTGAATGAGCAGGGACCTGTGGGAGCGGGTTTACCCGCGAACACCGGCCAAGCCGGTGCCATACTCCGCGGTGCTTGCTTCGCGGGCAAGTCGGAGCGCCGAACCGCCGGCCCACAGGTGTGCGCCGCGCATGCAGGCTGTGTTCCCTGCGCGACAGCGTAGCCCAGCGGGCTGGGCGATCTGCTAAAACATTCAGGCATGGTGAATCTGGGTACCCAGCACTTTCAGAAACGCCGCCAACCACGCCGGATGCGCTGGCCAGGCCGGGGCGGTGACGAGGTTGCCATGGACATGGGCTTGGTCCATCGGGATCTCCATGTAGCGGCCGCCCGCCAGTTTCACGTCCGGCGCACAGGCGGGATAGGCGCTGCATTCGCGCCCTTCCAGGATTCCGGCCGCCGCCAGCAGCTGGGCCCCATGACAGACTGCCGCGATTGGCTTGCCGGCCTGGTCGATGGCCTTGATCAGCGCCAGCACTTGCGCGTCCAGGCGCAGGTATTCCGGCGACCGACCACCGGGGATCACCAGTGCGTCATAGCCTTCGGCCCGGACCTGTTCGAAATCGAAGTTCAGGGCAAAATTGTGCCCAGGCTTTTCGCTGTAGGTCTGGTCGCCTTCGAAGTCATGGATCGCGGTGCGCACCACCTGCCCCGCTGCCTTGCCAGAACACACGGCATGCACGGTATGGCCGACCATCCGCAGCGCCTGGAATGGCACCATCACTTCGTAGTCCTCGACGTAGTCGCCGACCAGCATGAGAATCTTCTTCGCAGTCATGTCATCACTCCTGGCATTGCGTTGGGGGCTGTCAGAGCACCTTAGACCGCTTTATCCACCTGCGGTATCGGACTTTCAGCTGCGCCGGTCCAGCAGCAATACTACCAGGCGGTCCAACAGGCCCCACACGCGCTGCTTGAGCCGCCGCCACAACGGCCGCGCATGCCAATGGTCGAGGTCGACTTCCAGACTCTGGGCAAAGTCGCGCTCAAAGCTTGCAACCACCGCAGCGGTCAGCGGTGGGTCGAGGGCTTCGAGGTTGGCTTCCAGGTTGAAGCGCAGGTTCCAGTGGTCGAAGTTGCAGGAGCCGATGCTGACCCACTCATCCACCAGCACCATCTTCAAATGCAGGAAACACGGCTGGTACTCATAGATCTGCACCCCAGCGCGCAGCAAGCGCGGGTAGTAGCGGTGGCCGGCGTAGCGCACCGAGGGGTGATCGGTGCGTGGCCCCGTCAGCAGCAGGCGCACATCCACGCCTCGGGCCGCGGCTCGGCGCAGCGAGCGGCGCACGCTCCAGGTCGGCAGGAAATACGGCGTCGCGAGCCAGATGCGCTGGCTGCCGCTGTTCAACGCTCGCACCAACGAACGCAAGATATCCCGGTGCTGGCGGGCATCGGCATAGGCCACACGGCCCATCCCCAACCCCTGGCTCGGCACCCGTGGCAAGCGCGGCAGACCGAAGTCATCGGGCGGACGCCAGGCGGTGCGCTGGTTGTTGGCATGCCATTGGCGGTCGAACAGCAGCTGCCAGTCGGTAACGATCGGCCCCTGCATCTGCACCATCACTTCGTGCCACTCGCTGATCTCGTCGCCAGGCTTCCAGAATTCGTCGGTGACGCCCGTGCCGCCGACCACGCCCCAGCGCTGATCGACCAGCAGCAGCTTGCGATGATCCCGATACAGGTTGCGAAGGCCACGGCGCCAGTTCAGGCGGTTGTACCAACGCAGTTCCACGCCCGCGGCAGTGAGCCGTTGGCGCAGGCCAAGGGTGAAGGCGACAGCGCCGTAGTCATCGAACAGACAGCGCACCTGCACACCGCGCGCAGCAGCCTGTTCCAGGGCCTGGACCATGGCCTCGGCGCAGCCTCCGGCCTCGACGAGATAAAGCTCGAGGTCCACCTGAAACTCGGCGCGCACGATTTCCAACAGCATGCGCGGAAAAAACGCCGGCCCGTCGATCAGCAGTTCGAACTGGTTGCCATCACGCCAGGGAAAGACGGGTCCGGCCATGTCAGCGGGCGTTGAAAATCAGCACCGCGCTAACCGGTACCGACGGGCTGATGGACGCGACACCGGACACCTTGCGCAGGGCCACGAGGCCTGGCATCAGGTCGAAATCTTCTGCACGCAGCATCAGCGGTTCGAGCGTTACTACCTGGAAGCGCCGTTCGTCCAGGCGCGTGGCCAGCAGCAAGGCGTTGTAGCTGTGCTTCTTGCCATGCAAGGTGACCGTCAGCGGCAGGCGCAGTTCGAGCTGGGCGCCATTGGCCAGTTCGGTGATCGGTCGCAGGTCGAGCTGGGCCTGCACCGAGGCCTCGGGAAAACGAGCGAACTCGAACAGGTCATTGCGCACGCGCTCGTCGCGCAACGGGATGCCGCTGTTGGCCGAATCCATCTCGATTTTCAACTGCGCGGTGCCCTTGCGATCGACCTTTCCGTGAAGCACGAGAAACCGATGGACCTCGGCGGTATCACCGTTCTTGCTGGTGACAAAGGACAGTCGCGATGACTCGCCATCCAGATGCCAGTTGGCCTGGGCTGGCAAGCTCAGGACCACCAGCAGGGCGAACAACAGACGGGGTAGATTGAGCATGGGAAATCTCGGCACACAAGGCCGTCAACCTTACCCAACCGCCCTCACGGCAGCAAGCGACAACCCCTGCGTCCGGACATGGCCTGTCATGCAAGCATCACTGAAGATTCACGGAGGTGACACCGCATCTACCTAGGCTGACCCTGCGCTACATGGCCGACTGGCCGTACCCGACCGCAGGTTTAGGGAGACACGCAATGACCCGGATCGCTCGCTCTGGCGACAACAGCACCGCACGCCGCCTGCAAGCCGAACGCCTAGTCGGCGCCGCGGCGCTGCACGAGGCGCAAGCCCTGCGCTTCAAGGTGTTCAGCGGTGAGTACAAGGCCAGGCTCAAAGGGGCCGACCAGGGCCTGGACAGGGATGACTACGATCTTCATTGCCGCCACATCGGCGTACGCGACCTGGGCACGGGAAAGCTGGTGGCGACTACGCGCCTGCTCGATCACCAGGCCGCCAGTACCCTGGGCCGCTTCTACAGCGAAGAGGAGTTCAGCCTGCATGGCCTGGTCCAGCTGCAAGGGCCGATCCTGGAGCTTGGCCGCACCTGCGTCGACGCCGCCTATCGCAACGGCGGGACCATCGCGGTGTTATGGGGCGAGCTTGCCGAAATCCTCAACGAAGGCCGCTATAGTTACCTGATGGGCTGCGCCAGCATCCCCATGCAGGACGGTGGCGTACAGGCCCACGCCATCATGCAACGCCTGCGCGAGCGCTACCTGTGCACTGAGCACCTGCGCGCGGAGCCGAAAAAGCCGCTGCCGAGCTTCGTCCTGTCCGGCAATGTCATCGCCCAAATGCCGCCTTTGCTCAAAGCCTACATGCGCCTGGGCGCGAAGATCTGCGGCGAGCCCTGCTGGGATGAAGACTTCCAGGTCGCAGACGTGTTCATCCTGCTCAAGCGCGACGACCTCTGCCCGCGTTACGCCCGCCACTTCAAGGCAGCCGTCTGATGCGGCGGCTGCGGGTGATCGGCCGTCTTTCGCACGTAGCACTGGTCGTCCTGCTGGGTCTGTGCCTGGCCGGCTGCTTCACCCTAGGCGAACGCCTGGCGCCGGCTGCCATGGATGCCCGGCGCCAACGCTGGAGCCGAGTGTTCATGCGCCACCTGAGCGCTGCCCTGCCCTTTCGCGTGACGGTGATCGGCGCGGTACCGCGCCAGCCAATGCTGTGGGTCAGCAATCATGTGTCCTGGACCGATATCCCGCTGCTGGGCATGCTCACACCGCTGTCTTTTCTGTCCAAAACCGAAGTTCGTCGCTGGCCAATGATCGGCTGGCTGGCGCGCAAGGCCGGTACCTTGTTCATTCGGCGTGGTGGCGGCGACGGGCAGCAGCTGCGCGAGCAGATCGGCGGGCAGTTACGCCAAGCGCGGCCGCTGTTGATCTTTCCCGAGGGAACCACTACCGACGGGCGTAGCCTGCGCACCTTCCATGGACGGCTGCTGGCAGCCGCGATCGAACAGGGCACGCCGCTGCAGCCGGTCGCTATTCGGTACCTGCGTGGGGGGAAGCTGGATACGATCGCGCCGTTCATTGGTGAGGACGACCTGGTTTCGCACTTGATGCGGCTGTGCGCGCACGGCGTGGTGGAAGTGCAGATTCATTTGCTGACGCCCATTTCAACACTCGGCAAAGAGCGTGCCGGGCTGGCTTTCCGGGCGCAGGATGCAATCCACACCGCGCTTTTCGGTGTCGAATCGGCTACTCGTGGGCGAATACCACACGCCGCTTAGGGGCAACCGACCATTACCTGTCACAGTCGCCGCTCGGCAGCAAGTTAGATCCGCCTGGCAGCGGCGAACGCCTGCAACTGCGGATAAAACGCACGGAAATCCGCCAGCAGCGGCTCATACAAGGCGTCCAGTTCAGTCATCACACCCTGCATGCCTTCTGGCCTGGACAGCCGCCGCGCGATCCCCCTGAATACTTGCTCCAGCGTGGCGAAATCGCCATACGCCCCCAGCCAGTCATCGGCCGCCATGAACGGCGCAATCCCGGCCAACCGCCCCGGCAATTGTCGCTCGGCCAGCAGTACCTGGTAAAAACGCCGGGTGAACTGTTCAAGCGGCTGCTCGGCATAGTCCGCCCAATACCGCGCCAGGCAATGGTCGAAAAACACATCGAGGACGATCCCGGCATAGCGCCGCCGCTCGCGAGGAAATCGCGCCAGAGCCGCCAGCACGAGCGGATGGCTGTCGGTATAGCTGTCGATCGAGCGGTGCAGGCGTATGGCTGCCTCTAGCGTGGGCTCGAATCGCCCTTCCAGCGGCCCTTTGACGAAATCGCCGTACAGGCTGCCGAGCAGTTGTTGCGGCGCAGGGCCGCCAAGGTGAAGGTGGGCGAGGTAGTTCATGTCGGCAGTTTAGCACCTGCGCCCTCTATATCGTCATAACCCGATATAACGATTCATGCTCGTTTCAGAACCCTTTCATATTTGTATATCGCGAAATAACGATTTATATTTCGCTCCATCGCGATATAGCGCTAGACCCGAGCCCACCATGCCTCTTGATCTCGACGAAATAATAAAAGCCCTCTCCCATCCGGTACGGCGAGACATCCTCAGATGGCTGAAGGACCCTGCGGCGCAGTTCCCTGACCAGCACCACAGCACCGAACACGGCGTCTGTGCCGGGCAGATCGATCAACGTTGCGGCCTGTCGCAATCGACCGTCTCTGCCCACTTGGCCACCCTGCAGCGCGCAGGCCTGATCAGCAGCCAGAAGATCGGCCAGTGGCATTTTTTCAAACGCAACGAGCAGACCATCCAGGTCTTCCTCGAGCAGATGAGCCAAGAGCTCTGACAAGGATTTTGCAATGCCCCTTTCCCTGTTGATCCTGGCGCTCAGCGCCTTCGCCATCGGTACCACCGAATTCGTCATCATGGGCCTGCTGCCGGACGTGGCCAGCGACCTGGGTGTATCGATCCCCGGCGCCGGCTGGCTGGTGACCGGCTATGCCTTGGGGGTGGCGATCGGCGCACCGTTCATGGCCCTGGCCACCGCACGCTTGCCGCGCAAGGCAGCGCTGGTAACACTGATGGGTGTGTTCATCGTCGGTAACCTGCTGTGCGCCGTCGCCAGTGACTACAACCTGCTGATGTTTGCACGCGTCGTCACTGCCCTGTGCCATGGCGCCTTCTTCGGCATCGGCTCGGTAGTGGCCGCGGACCTGGTCCCAGCCAACCGCCGCGCCTCGGCCGTGGCATTGATGTTCACCGGCCTGACCCTGGCCAACGTCCTGGGCGTGCCGCTGGGCACCGCGCTGGGCCAGGTCGCCGGCTGGCGCTCGACCTTCTGGGCGGTGACCGCCATCGGCGTGATCGCCCTGATCGGCCTGCTGCGCTTCCTGCCCCTGAAAAAGGATGAGGAAAAAGTCGACATGCGCGCCGAGCTGGCCGCCCTCAAGGGCGCCGGCATCTGGCTCTCGTTGAGCATGACCGTGCTGTTCGCAGCCTCCATGTTCGCCCTGTTCACCTATATCGCCCCGCTGCTCGGTGATGTCACTGGCGTGTCGCCCCGCGGCGTGACCTGGACCCTGTTGCTGATCGGACTGGGCCTGACCCTGGGCAACATAATCGGTGGCAAGCTGGCCGATCGACGCCTGGGGGCCACCCTGGTCGGCGTGTTCGCCAGCATGGCAGTGATCTCCACGGTGCTGACCTGGACCAGCAGCGCGCTGATCCCCGCGCAAATCACCCTGTTCCTCTGGGCCACCGCCGCCTTTGCCGCCGTGCCGGCCCTGCAAGTCAATGTGGTGGCCTTCGGCAAGGCTGCGCCGAACCTGGTATCGACCCTGAACATTGGCGCGTTCAACCTGGGCAACGCCCTGGGTGCCTGGGCCGGTGGCAGCGTGATCGCCCATGGCCTGGGCTTGACCCGCGTGCCGCTGACCGCGGCTGGCCTGGCGGTACTGGCGCTGGTGGTCACGTTGATTCTGTTCAGCCAGGGCGGCAACGATGCCGAACTGGCGCCCGCTTCCAACTGATAGCTGCGAGGTACACCGCATGACCACGCTTTTCGATCCGATCACCCTGGGTGACCTTGAGCTGCCGAACCGCATCATCATGGCTCCGCTGACCCGCTGCCGCGCCGACGAAGGCCGTGTGCCCAATGCGCTGATGGCCGAGTATTACGTGCAGCGCGCCAGCGCCGGGCTGATCCTCAGCGAGGCGACCTCGGTGACGCCGATGGGCGTCGGCTACCCCGACACCCCAGGCATCTGGACCAACGACCAGGTACGTGGCTGGACCAATGTCACCAAGGCCGTGCATGGCGCTGGCGGGCGCATCTTCCTGCAACTGTGGCACGTCGGGCGCATCTCCCATTCCCGCTACCTGAACGGCGAGACCCCGGTGGCGCCGAGCGCGATCCAGCCCAAGGGGCACGTCAGCCTGGTACGGCCGATCACCGCGTTCCAGACACCGCGCGCGCTGGAAACCGCCGAGATCGCCGACATCGTCGACGCTTACCGGGTGGGTGCCGAGAACGCCAAGGCCGCCGGTTTCGACGGCGTCGAGATCCATGCTGCCAACGGCTACCTGCTCGACCAATTCCTGCAAAGCAGCACCAACCAGCGTACCGATGGCTACGGCGGGTCGCTGGAAAACCGCGCGCGCCTGCTGCTGGAGGTGACCGACGCGGCCATCGAGGTCTGGGGCGCCAACCGGGTTGGCGTGCACCTGGCCCCACGTGCCGACAGCCACGACATGGGCGACGCCAATCGCGTCGAGACCTTTACCTACGTGGCTCGTGAATTGGGCAAGCGTGGCGTGGCATTCATCTGCTCGCGCGAGCGAGAAGCCGACGACAGCATCGGCCCGCTGATCAAGCAGGCCTTCGGTGGCCCTTACATCGCCAATGAAGGCTTCGACAAAGCCCGCGCCAACGCCGCATTGGCCAAGGGCACCGCCGACGCGGTGGCCTTCGGCGTGCCCTTCATCGCCAATCCCGACCTGCCCGCCCGACTGGCCGCCGATGCACCGTTGAACGAGGCCCGCTCCGAGACGTTCTATGCCAAGGGGCCGGTGGGGTATATCGATTATCCGCGGATGTGATCGGCGCAGGACTGTCCGCTTCTGAAGGGAAAGGACTGACCGCGGTGTGTAGTGTCGATCGCGGTGGCAGACTGCAATGCGGTCCGCCCCCTCTCCCTTTTGGGAAAAGGCTGGGGTGAGGGGCAGCGGATACCGTAGTCAAATGGGTACCGCGGTGCCCCCAGGCCCCTCCCCCTAACCCTCTCCCAGAGGGAGAGGGAATCGATTGCGGTGTAGCGTCGATCATGTCAGCGGCGCAGTTCACACGCGAAATTGGGCTGAGAACCAAGACCACGCGGTCGCGACAGAGAAACCGGCCTTGCAGCTCAGCGCGCGTTGAGCTGCTGCTGCAGGTTCTGCACCTGGCTCTGCAGGGTGTTGAGGCTGCGGGTCATCTGCCTGCGGAACGCATCGAACTCCTGCACCGAGGCACCGCTGGCGGCAGGCGTCGCCGGGCGGTTATCGATCTGGCTCTTGAGCACCAGCAGGTCCTGCTCCAGGCTTTGGATCGCCGCGCTCGGATTGCCCTGCTGCTTGAGCGCCGCCACCTCGCCGCTCAGGCTCTTGAGCTGGCCATCGAGCTTGCCGCCATCGACCTGCGCCGCCTTCAAGGCCGCAAGTTCGGTGTTCACGGCCTTGAGCTGCTCTTGCAGCTGCTTTTGCAGTTCGGCAGTGGCCACCTGCTGGGCCTGGTTGACCTTCTGCTGCTCACGGGCATCGGCCAGCACCTGCTCCAGGCGCTTGCCCAGGTCCCCGGCCTGCCCCGCGACACCCTGCTGTTGCTTGCCCTGTTCGGCCAAGCTGGCCTGCAGCTGGCGGATCTGCAATTTCAGCGCCTCGCTGCCGGTACTGACACTGGACTCGCTGGCGTCGACCTTGCCGCTGATCGCCTGCAGTCGGCCGGCTGCCTCTTCGCTGATGCGGGCGAAGCTTTCCTGGGTCGCCACCAACTGCTGCTCCATCAGCGAGATCTGCTGGAAGCTCCACCAGCCCAACCCACCCAGGGCAATGAACGATGCACACAACAACGCCCAGAGCGGCGCGGTACTGGCCGGCCGCGCTGCCTTCTGGCGGCTGCGAGCGACGTGTGCCGGCAGCAGTTCGTCATCATCTCGGGTGCCGGCGCGCAAGGTGGGCACGTCGTCGAAGTCTTCTCGGGCATCGTTACGCATGGGAACTTTCAACCACATCGGCAGGAGCAAAGGGGCATTAGTATAAACCGCTCAAGGGTGCCTTGATCGACCATTGTCCGCGCCCCCGTTCGACGAGTGAAGTTCAGCGACCGGGGTGCAGCCCCTGCCACCAGGTACAGAATTCGTCCAGCGCCGACCACAGGCTGACTCGCGGGCGATAATCCAACTGCTGGCGCGCGCGCGTGATGTCGAGGGTGAAGTCCTTGCTCATCACTTGCATCCCCAGGCGCGACAGCGTCGGCTGTGGACGTCCAGGCCAGAGCAGGCAGGCCGCTTCGTTGAGCGCGGCCACGCTGTAGGCCAGCCCGTAGGAGCGGTAGCGGGTGACTTGCGGCAGGTGCATCTGGCGCATCACGTAATTGACCACGTCCCACAACGGCAAGGGCTGGCCGTTGCTGATGTTGTAGGCCTGGCCGAGGGCCTGGTCGTCGGCGAAAAGCGCATTGAGCAGTGCATCGTTGAGGTTGTGCACGCTGGTGAAGTCGACCTTGTTCAAGCCGTTGCCGATGATCGCCAGACGGCGCTTTTGCTGCATCTGCATCAAGCGCGGAAAGATGCTCGAATCGCCCGCGCCCGTGACGAAGCGCGGGCGCAGGGCCAGCACTTCAAGACCGAACTCCTGGGCGCCAAAGACTTTCTGCTCGGCCAGGTATTTGGTAGCGCCATAGTGGTCGTGAAAACGCCGCGGCACCTGCTCTTCGCGGACAGCCACACGCGAGCGGCCATCGAAATAGATCGATGGTGACGACAGGTGCACTAGGCGGCGCACCTGTTGCTTGAGGCAGGCTTCGACGATGTTCTCGGTCACCACCACGTTGCCTTGGTAGAAGTCCTGGTAACGTCCCCAGGTGCCCACCGCGCCGGCGCAGTGCACTACAGCCTCGACACCATGGCACAGGCGACGGGCCAGTTCCGCGTCGCCCAGGTCACCCTGCATGAACTGCGCCCCGCGGCGCACCAGGTGCTCGACGCCTTCGGCACGTCGGCCATTGACCCGTACCTCCAGGCCCTGCTCCAGGGCGAAACGCGCAAAGCGCCCGCCAATGAAGCCGCTTGCGCCGGTGACCAGAATTCGCATGAAAGACTCCGCCTTGCCAGATTTCAGATGCCATTGACGCTGCCCGTGCCTAGAAGGGCACCAGCCACTGTGTCGCGGTGTGGCGCAGGTGCTCGGTCAGTTGGCCAAGCAGGTGCCCGCCAGAGCGCCAATGATGCCAGTACAAGGGCACATCGATGGGAGTATCGGCATGCACTTCGATCAAGCGACCGCTGGCCAGTTGCTCAGGCACCTGCAACTCAGGCATCAGGCCCCAGCCCATGCCCGCCTCGATCATGCGCATGAAACCCTCCGATGAAGGACACAGGTGGTGCAGGAAGCCATCCTCGATCCCTAGCGAGGCCAGGTACCGGTGCTGCAGGAAGTCGTCCGGCCCGTAGACCAATGCAGGCGCACGTGGCAGGCGGCGAACGTCGACACCTTGGGGGAAATAGCGCTGCATGAACGCCGGGCTGGCCAGCGCCCGGTAGCGCATGGCCCCCAGCGGCAGGCTGCGCGCCCCGGCCACCGGCCGTTCGCTACCACACAGGCAAGCCGCCACCTCGCCCGCACGCATGCGCCGCAGGCCCACCTCCTGATCCTCGACCACCAGGTCCAGCAGCACCTGTTGGCCCGTGCAGAACGGCGCGATCGCAGCCGCCCACCAGGTGGCCAGGGTGTCGGCGTTGAGGGCGATGCGCAGGCGTTCGGGCATGCCGCCCTCATCAAGCGCCGGTACCTGGCGCTGCAGGTCGCGTTCGAGCAGGCGCACCTGCTGCACATGGTTGAGCAACTGACGACCGACATCGGTCGGGCTCGGCGGCGTGGCGCGCACCAGTACCGGTTGACCGACGCGGGCTTCGAGCAGCTTGATGCGCTGAGACACGGCTGACTGCGACAGCCCTAGCACCTGGGCGGCGCGCTCGAAACCGCCCTGCTCGATCACCGCCGCAAGGGCGGCGAGCAACTTGTAGTCAAACATCAGTTTCGCTAATGCCTGATCAGCTTTATTGGTTTTTCTTATACTGCACCGAGCCCCACAATGACCAGCATCTTCTCAAGCATGCAGCGCGGGCGGTTTCGTCGGCGCCTGGTGGAGCGTCTCCCTATGTGGCAAAGCTATTTGAACGGCCTGTTGGTGGCCTTGGGTCTGATCATGGCCATCGGCACCCAGAATGCGTTCGTCCTCGCGCAAAGCCTGCGCCGTGAACATCACCTGCCAGTGGCGGCCCTGTGCGTGCTGTGCGATGCCTTGTTGGTGGCTGCCGGAGTGTTCGGCCTGGCGACGGTGCTGGCGCACAATCCCTTGTTGCTGACGCTGGCGCGCTGGGGTGGCGCGCTGTTCCTGCTCTGGTATGGCAGCCTGGCGCTGCGCCGAGCGTTCGCCAAACAGAGCCTTGAGCAATCTCAAGGCCAAGGCCTGCGCTCGCGCCGTGCGGTACTGCTCAGCGCCCTGGCGGTGACGCTGCTCAACCCTCACGTCTACCTCGACACGGTGCTCCTGATCGGCTCGCTCGGCGCCCAGCAAAGCGTGCCTGGGGCCTATGTGGCCGGCGCCGCCAGCGCCTCGCTGATGTGGTTCTTCACCCTCGCCCTGGGCGCAGCCTGGCTGGCGCCGTGGTTGGCGCGTCCGAATACCTGGCGCCTGCTCGACCTGATGGTGGCAGTCATGATGTTCGCCGTCGCGGCCCAACTGATCCTGAGCTGATTTCGATCGCAAGCTTCAAGCCGCAAGCTACAAGCTGAGCAGTCGACGGCAAACCGCTTGAAGCTTGCGGCTTGGAGCTTGTCCTTATAGTTGTTGCGTGGTTAAGCGCCGGGGCCGGTGCTATGATCCAGCCCTTGCGTCGCAAAGAGTACAAACTCGCCGACGTACACCGGCCGCCCGTGATCGGCCTTGCGCAAACCGCAACAGACCTGATTAGGAGATTCACCATGGCTTTTGAATTGCCGCCGCTGCCATACGCCCACGATGCCCTGCAGCCGCACATCTCCAAGGAAACCCTGGAGTATCACCACGACAAGCACCACAACACCTATGTCGTGAACCTGAACAACCTGGTGCCAGGTACCGAATTCGAAGGCAAGACCCTGGAAGAGATCGTCAAGACCTCTTCGGGCGGCATCTTCAACAACGCCGCGCAAGTCTGGAACCACACCTTCTACTGGAACTGCCTGGCTCCGAACGCCGGTGGCGAGCCGACCGGCTCCCTGGCCGAAGCCATCAACGCAGCCTTCGGCTCGTTCGACAAGTTCAAGGAAGAGTTCACCAAGATTTCGGTTGGCACCTTTGGCTCCGGCTGGGGCTGGCTGGTCAAGAAGTCCGACGGTTCCCTGGCCCTGGCCAGCACCATTGGCGCCGGCAACCCGCTGACCAACGGCGATACCCCGCTGCTGACCTGCGACGTCTGGGAACACGCCTACTACATCGACTACCGCAACCTGCGTCCAAAGTATGTCGAGGCATTCTGGAACCTGGTCAACTGGAAGTTCGTTGCCGAGCAGTTTGAAGGCACCCCCTTCAAGGCCTGATCCAGGCTTGTGCTACGCACGATGAAAAAACCCGGCCTGGCCGGGTTTTTTTCGTCTGCAAGAGGGCTCGGCGCGCTTGCCCCGAGACAATAGCGCGCTACCATCAAAGCGTGGCGAAGGAGTGATGCAGCGCACTCAAGTCGCATCGACGCGCTAGCAATACAGCGTGCGTATAGTGCCGCGCCTTGCCTGCCAGAGGCGCCTGTGCAGCCTCGTCGGTGGGAACGGCCAATAGTGTACTGCCAGGCTTGATGGCAAGATGACGCTAGTGCATGGATTAAGGAATCCCCATTGAAGCTGGAATTCAGGCACAGCTTAGCGGTTAAGTTACTCAGGGTCGTGCTGCTCTCGGCGCTGGCGGTAGGCGTTGTGCTCAGCTGTGCGCAGATCGTCTACAACGCCTACAAGACTCGCCAGGCCGTAGCCACTGATGCCCAGCGTATCCTCGACATGTTCCGCGATCCCTCCACCCAGGCGGTGTACAGCCTCGACCGCGAGATGGGCATGCAGGTCATGGAAGGGCTGTTTCAGGATAAATCGGTGCGCATGGCCTCCATCGGCCATCCCAACGAAACCATGCTGGCGGAGAAATCCCGCCCACGCCAGGACACGCCCACGCGCTGGCTCACCGACCTGATCCTGGGCCAGGACCGCACCTTCAGCATCCAGCTGGTGGGCCGTGGCCCGTACAGCGAATATTACGGCGACCTGAGCATCACCCTCGACAGTGCCGCCTATGGCGAAGGATTTCTCATCAATGCGGTGATCATCTTCATCGCCGGTGTGTTGCGCGCACTGGCCATGGGCCTGGTGCTGTACCTGGTCTATCACTGGCTGCTGACCAAACCGCTGTCCAAGATCATTGAGCACCTCACGCAGATCAACCCCGACCGTCCCAGCCAGCATCAGATCCCCTTGCTCAAAGGCCACGAGAAAAACGAACTGGGCCTTTGGGTCAACACCGCCAACCAGCTACTGGCTTCGATCGAGCGCAACACCCACTTGCGCCACGAGGCAGAAAACAGCCTGCAACGCATGGGCCAGTACGATTTCCTCACCGGCCTGCCGAATCGCCAACAGCTGCAGCAGCAACTGAACAACATCCTGATCGATGCCGCGCGCCTGCAGCGTCGGGTAGCCGTGCTCTGTGTCGGCCTGGACGATTTCAAGGGCATCAACGAGCAGTTCAGCTACCAGACCGGCGACCAGTTACTGCTGGCCCTGGCCGATCGGCTGCGGGCACACAGGAGCCGGCTGGGTGCCTTGGCGCGCTTGGGCGGGGACCAGTTCGCCCTGGTCCAGGCGGATATCGAGCATCCCTACGAGGCCGCCGAACTGGCCCAGAGCATCCTCGACGACCTCGAGGCCCCCTTTGCCCTCGACGCGCAGGAAATCCGCCTGCGCGCCACCATCGGCATCACCCTGTTCCCTGAAGACGGCGACAGCACCGAGAAGCTGCTGCAGAAAGCCGAACAGACCATGACCCTGGCCAAGGCACGCTCGCGCAACCGCTACCAGTTCTACATCGCCAGCGTCGACAGCGAGATGCGCCGGCGCCGCGAACTGGAAAAGGACCTGCGCGAAGCCTTGCCGCGCAACGAGCTGTACCTGGTGTACCAGCCGCAGATCAGTTACCGCGACCACCGCGTGGTCGGGGTCGAGGCGCTGCTGCGCTGGCAACACCCGGTGCTGGGGATGGTCCCGCCGGACCAGTTCATCCCACTGGCCGAGCAGAACGGCAGCATCATTGTCATTGGCGAGTGGGTTCTGGACCAGGCTTGTCGCCAACTGCGCGAATGGCACGACCTGGGCTTCGCCGAGCTGCGCATGGCGGTGAACCTGTCTACCGTGCAACTGCACCACAACGAACTGCCGCGGGTGGTCAACAACCTGATGCAGATCCACCGCCTGCCGCCACGCAGCCTGGAGCTGGAGGTGACCGAGACGGGCCTGATGGAAGACATCAGCACCGCCGCCCAGCACCTGCTCAGCCTGCGCCGTTGCGGGGCGATGATCGCCATCGACGATTTCGGGACGGGCTATTCATCGCTCAGCTACCTCAAGTCGCTGCCGCTGGACAAGATCAAGATCGACAAGAGCTTCGTCCAGGACCTGTTCGACGACGACGACGACGCCACCATCGTGCGAGCGATCATCCAACTGGGCAAGAGCCTGGGCATGCAGGTCATTGCCGAGGGCGTGGAAACCACCGAGCAGGAGCGCTACATCATTGCCCAGGGCTGCCACGAGGGTCAGGGCTACCACTACAGCAAGCCGCTGTCGGCGCGTGAACTGACCGCCTTTCTCCGGCATGCGCAACGCAACCAGGTGTCTGCGCTGTAACCCTTGCCATCCCTGGCACTGCACCGTGAACGGGCATTTCAACAAATTCGCGCCCGGCCCTTTACACCAAATGCAAATCCTTCGCATTATGTTGCGGTTTCGCGTGCCTTTGGCACACCTGTCCAACCACACGACGCAGGAACTCACAATGATTCGAATGCCTCTGGCCTCCGCCAGTCTGCTGGCCATCGCCATCTCCCTCGCCGGTTGCGGCGACGGCAAGGACGAGAAGGCTGTCGCCCCGCAAGCCCAGGCGCCTGCAGCGGCCAGCACCACCGCTGCGGCACCGGGGGCTGTCGACGAGGCCGCCGCCCAGGCCGTGGTCAAGCACTACGCTCAGATGGTCCATGCCGTGTACAGTGACTCGCTGAGCACCGCCAAGACCCTGCAGGGCGCCATCGATGCCTTCCTCGCCACGCCGAACGACGAAACCCTGAAGGCCGCCAAGGATGCCTGGGCTGCCTCGCGCGTACCGTACCTGCAGAGCGAGGCGTTCCGCTTCGGCAACACCATCATCGACGACTGGGAAGGTCAGGTGAACGCCTGGCCGCTGGACGAAGGCCTGATCGACTATGTCGACAGCAGCTACGAGCACGCCTTGGGCAACCCGGCCGCCAGCGCCAACATCATTGCCAACACCCAGATCCAGGTTGGCGAGGACAAGATCGACGTCAAGGACATCACCCCCGAGAAGCTGGCCAGCCTCAACGAGCTGGGCGGTTCGGAGGCCAACGTCGCCACTGGCTACCACGCCATCGAATTCCTGCTGTGGGGCCAGGACCTCAATGGCACCGGCCCAGGCGCGGGCAACCGTCCCGCCTCCGACTACCTGGAAGGCCAGGGCGCCACTGGCGGACACAACGACCGTCGCCGCGCCTACCTCAAGGCGGTCACCGATCTGCTGGTCAAGGACCTCGAGGAGATGGTCGGCAACTGGGCGCCGACCGTCGCCGACAACTACCGCGCCACGCTTGAAGCCGAGCCTGCGACCGATGGCCTGCGCAAGATGCTGTTCGGCATGGGCAGCCTGTCGCTGGGCGAACTGGCGGGCGAGCGCATGAAGGTCTCGCTGGAAGCCAACTCGCCGGAAGACGAGCAGGACTGCTTCAGCGACAACACCCACTACTCGCACTTCTACGACGCCAAGGGCATCCGCAACGTCTACCTGGGCGAGTACACCCGGCCTGACGGCACCAAGCTGACCGGCGCCAGCCTGTCGTCGCTGGTGGCCAAGGTCGATCCGGCCGCCGACGCTACCCTCAAGGCCGACCTGGAAGCCACCGAAGCCAAGATCCAGGTGATCGTCGACCACGCTCTCAAGGGCGAGCACTACGATCAGCTGATCGCCGCCGACAATGCGGCCGGCAACCAGATCGTCCGTGACGCCATCGCCTCGCTGGTCAAGCAGACCGGCGCGATCGAACAGGCCGCGGGCAAGCTGGGCATCACCAACCTCAATCCTGATACCGCCGATCACGAGTTCTGATCAGCGCTTGGGTCACAGCGGCGGCCTTCGGGTTAATGCCAGTCAGTTAAGCCAAATTGGGGCCGCCTTGCGGCCCTTCGCGGGCAAGCCCGCTCCCACAGAGTTTGAGCACTTCTTGAAGTTGGCGCTGTACTTGTGGGAGCCCGCCCAGCCCGCTGGGCTGCGCTGTCGCGCAGAGAACA
>Ga0160433_100299_pt1 | contig 32102 bp, 28 predicted proteins | sample HID1972K_E0MG_FD_108235 | JGI IMG/M metagenome (GOLD analysis project Ga0160433, IMG submission 108235) | Enriched pill bug-associated microbial communities from UW Madison campus, WI, USA - HID1972K_E0 MG | ecosystem: Host-associated > Arthropoda: Insects > Digestive system > Unclassified ...
AGAGAGGTGTTATTTGTGAAGTTGATAACATCAATGTTTTCATTGCGCAATTCACGAACAATCCCATGAATACGTGAACCTTTCATACCTACACATGCACCTACCGGATCTATACGGTCATCATATGATTCAACAGCTACTTTCGCACGCTCACCCGGCTCTCTAACAATCTTTTTGATTGTAATAAGGCCATCAAATATTTCGGGAACTTCCAGTTCGAATAATCGGTGTAGAAATTCTGGTGCAGTCCTGGAAATAATAATCTTAGGTGAGGCATTCATCATATCTACTTTATGAACAACTGCACGGATGCTATCTCCTTTTTTGAAATAATCGGCGGGTATCTGTTCTGTTTTTGGTAGTATTAATTCATTACCATCATCATCTAGTACCAAAGTTTCCTTTTTCCAGATCTGATAAACTTCTCCAGTGACTAATTCACCTACTCTGTCTTTATATTTTTTGAATATCTCATCCTTTTCAAGTTCCAGTACTTTAGAGACTAAGGTTTGACGAGCAGCCAAAATTGCGCGTCTGCCAAAACTTTCCAATGTGATTTCTTCAATAAAATCGTCACCAACTTCTAGATCAGCATCTACTTTTCTTGCTTCAGCCAATTCGATCTCCAAATCATCATCCTCTGAAAATTCATCCTCAACAACAACTCGTGTGCGCCATATTTCAAGGTCACCATTATCAGGGTTTACAATCACATCACAATTCTCATCAGTGCCGAAGCGTCTGCGAATCATGCTACGAAACACTTCTTCTAATACGCTGATCACTGTAGGGCGATCGATGTTTTTAAAGTCTTTAAACTCTTGAAATGAGTCTATCAGATTAATATTGCTCATTTTATTTAAATGAAATTAACACTTTTGTTTCTACTATATTATCGATACTAAAAAAGTTTTCTTGCTGGATAGCTTTCTTTCCTTTTTCTTTTATTGATTCATTTATAACAATTCCTTCTGGAGTATAATTAAGTAATACTCCCTCATGCTTATCTCCATTAGTTAATTTAACACTCACTTCACGGCCAATGTTTTTCATAAATTGGCGGTCAAGGACCAAGGGAGATTCTATACCAGGAGAGGAAACTTCGATGTTATAGGCAGCTTCTATTATGTTTTCTTCTTCAAGGTGAAAACCTACATGTCTGCTTATAGCAGCACAGTCCTGAATGTTTAGACCGTTATCTCCGTCAACTAAAATAGATAATTTTGCATTTGGAACATATTGAACACTAACCAAGAATAAATCCTCCCGGTCTGAGATTTTGTCTCTCACCAATTCGGTAACGTATTTTTCTATATCCATTATAAAAAGCTTCTTAAAAAAAAGAGGGAACGACATGTTCCCTCTTTCTCAAGAAGCACAAATATAAGAAATTATTTTATAATATAAAAAGCCTTGTCTTAATTAACTGTTTACGAAGATATTATTCTAAAAAAGCAGGGGTATTATAAATTCGATTTCGAGGCATCAACTACCTGTTTATAGTATGCCTCGTATTGCGGAAGAATTAAGCTTAACTCAAACTTCTTTGCACGGTTCAAAGCTGCCTTTTTAAAGGTACCTAAACGATCACAATCTTCCAGAATATAGAGTGCGTTTTTAGCCATATCGTCGATATCACCCACATTACTCATAAAGCCGGTTACGCCATTTACAATTAATTCCGGTATTCCGCCAACATTGGTTGCTACGACAGGAACTTTGCATGCCATAGCCTCAAGGGCAGCTAATCCAAAACTTTCAGACTCAGAGGGCATTAAAAACAGATCTGAAACTGACAGAATCTCTTCAACTGCATCTTGTTTGCCTAAAAACCGGACATCATCAACAATTCCTAATTCACGGCAGAGCTTTTCATTATTTGCACGTTCTGGTCCATCACCAACCATGAGAAGCTTAGAAGGAATTGTTTCCTTTATCTTTTTAAAGATGTGAATCACATCCATCGTCCTTTTTACCTTTCGGAAATTAGACGTATGGGTAATTACTCTCTCATCTCCCGGAGCAATTGCTTTCTTAAAGTGTTCTCTGGGTTTAAGGCTGAATCTGGTTAGATCAATAAAGTTAGGAATTACTTGTATATCTTTTGTTATATTGAAATGATTTAAAGTGTCCTTTTTGAGATCTTCGGAAACAGCTGTAACTCCATCTGATTCATTTATTGAGAATGTAACTACCGGGTTATAGCTTGGATCGCGACCAACGAGTGTGATATCTGTTCCATGTAAAGTAGTAATAATGGGTATATTAATGTTGTATGTCTTCAATATTTGTTTTGCCATAAAAGCTGCTGAAGCATGGGGTATGGCATAATGTACATGAAGTAAGTCCAGTTTTTCAAATCGAACAACATCTACTAATTTACTTGATAAAGCTAATTCGTATGGTGGGAAATCGAATAAAGGATACTTAGATATACTAACTTCGTGATAAAAAAGATTTGCCGAGAAGAAATCTAATCGTGCAGGTTGGTTATAGGTTATAAAATGAACCTGATGTCCATGTGCAGCTAAAGCCTTGCCTAATTCTGTCGCAACGACACCGCTTCCGCCAAAAGTTGGGTAACAAACGATACCTATTTTCATTTGAATAAATTCTAAATTTGATTTTGATCATAAAGACATTATGCCGTTTATGATAAGAGTCAGCTAAGATAATTTTATTATTTCTAAAGTTGAATTATTTTTCTGGAATTGCTTTATAAACTGCATCTAGTATTCGTGAACGAATGTTTAGTTTTGATAAAAAAAGGCTAACGCTTGGCTGAACCCGGTTTGATAAAAAGATATAAATGAGCTGTTGTTCAGGGTCTATCCAAATACAAGTACCAGTATATCCGGTGTGTCCGAAAATAGTAGATGAGGCGAGCTCAGAGGGATATCCATTATCTATTTTTGGATCCCATCCGTCAAAACCTAAACCACGTCGACTGCCTTCTCCATATTTGCGGGTGTATTTTGTTACTGTTTCAGGTTTAAAATAGGTTTCATTCCCATATTGCCCTTTATTTAATAATAGCTGACCAAAGATTGCTAAATCATTAGCTGTAGAAAAAAGTCCAGCATGTCCGGCAACACCACCTGCCATAGCAGCACCCTGATCATGGACATAACCTATTAGTTGAGATTTTCTGAATGCTTTATCAAGTTCCGTAGGTACAATCCGAGCCGGCGGGAATTTTTTCCAGGCATTATATCCGGTAAAATACATTCCAAGTTTTTTATAGAAATTGTTTTCTACATAACTATCAAGAGGCTCTTGAGTTATGGTTTCTATTATACGTTGCATGATATACATGCTGATGTCACTATAAACGTAATTGCCGGGAGGATTAACTTTTGATTTTAGCATTAATGGCCACATAACATCTTTAAAGTAATTTTTTTTTAAATAAAAATGTTCTGAAACTTTTACCGGAAAGGCAGCAGAAGAGTCAAGGCGGTGATCACTTTCAGTTAAATCTCTATAAAAGGGAATAAAAGGTATAAGCCCTGCTTGATGAAGCATTAGATCTCTTAATTTTATGTTTTCCTTGTTCGTCCCCTGGGCATCCTTTAAATAATCACCTACTGTTTTTTCCAGGTCAATTTTGCTTTCTTCTTCAAGATGCATTACAGCAAGGGTTGTAGCTGCAACTTTACTTACGGATGCTAAATCAAATATGTCATCGGTTTTTGTTGGTTCATTTGTATCGTAGTAATGGTTGCCATACGCTTTGTTGAAAATTACTTTATTGTCTTTAACAATCATTACTACAGCACCAGGAGCAGCTTTCTTATCGATCATTTCCTTTGCAATGGCATCAATATCCTTGGTGAGTTTCTTTCCGTTTATGCCAACTTTTTCTGGAATGGCGTAGTGCAATCGGGTCTGTTGAGTTTGAAAGCCAGCACCTAATGTAAAGTTAGAAGAAACGGAGTCTTTTAAGTGGCCTTCTGCAGCTATACCTCCAAAGATAATTTCAGCACTTATTTTTTTCGCATACTTGCTTGTATCATCACTCCAAACAATCGGAACTTTTAAATCATTAAGCTTTGCTAAGTCATTTGTTGATCCAAAGCCAGCAATTATTACTTGATTATCCTGAGCGATATGTTTTATCTGTTCAATAAATTGAAGGTCTGAAAAAAAGGTGCTGTCTGTCCGAATTATCAATGTGTTGAAACTGTCTTTATCTTCTTTAATCTGATGCAATTCTATTGGAGATATCATTGCATACTTGCTCAATGTGCTATCGAAAGATGGATGCCCGTTCAATGAAATAATTCTTCGGCTTTCTAAGTCTTTAAGTGGAATTATAGATTCTGAATTGTTTAGCAGTACAATGGAGGCTTCTATTTGATTTTGATTAGTAACTAAATCCTCTATTTTTTCTTGGCCACAAGCAGGTAGGGAAAATGAGAATAGTAGAATAAAAAAGAAAGGTGTAAACCTTGATAAGTGCATTTGAATATCTTTAGTCTTGTACAATATATACAATTTTATATTTTAATTAATTAAGTAGGTGTGATAAGAGTCTTATAAATAATATGTATTGAGATTTTTAAGATATTTGCTGCATGGATATTTCTCCTCAGAGCGTTTCTAAATTTATTGATGGATTAAAGAATCGTTTAAATTGCTCCATCACAATAAAAGAGATCAATAGCCAAACCTTTGCTATAGAAATTTTAGAAAGTAACTTCCTTATACTGTTTTATTTGCTAGGTGCTTCTAGGATAAAAAAAATTGAAGGTCAAGAATATAATAAGCTTCTTATTCATATCGATGAGGATGTTTGGCTTAGTAAGCCAGAATTATTGTTAAACAGAATTAAGGTATTAATAGGAAAGGGAGAACGGATATATGCGCGTCAATGCATTACAGCACGTATTGATAAACAAACTGCTTTAAGCTTTCAGAAAGAACATCATTTACAAGCAGAGTTACCTGGAAAGTACCGATATGGTTTATTCTTTCAAGGCGAACTGGTGGCTGTTATTATCTTTAGTGGGGGAAGGTCAATGCGACATTCAGAAAATTATCGGTCGTTTGAGTGTTTAAGATTCTGTTCAAAGCAACGATTGATAGTAATAGGAGGATTTAGTAAGCTTTTGAAGACTTTCATCCTTGATTTTAAACCGAATGATATTATGACTTACGTAGATGCAGATTGGTCGGACGGGAGCAAATTTGAAAAGCTAGGCTTTATAAGGATCAAGGTCACAGAACCTCAAGTCTTTCTTGTAAATAAAGAGAACAACGAAAGAAAAGTGATTCAGAATTCTGGAGACCAATATAATGATAGTTCCTATTATAAAGTTGCAAACTCAGGAAGTATTAAAATGATAAAATATTGTTAATTGCAAGGTCGAATTAATTTACGATAAGAATTTATATATTTAGCTTTACAATAAATTGAAGAATAAATTAAATAACACTATGAAAAGAAAATTGAGAATGGGTATGCTTGGTGGTGGAAATGATGCCTTTATTGGCGCTGTACATCGTAGAGCTGCATTTATGGATGGATTAGTTGAACTTGTATGTGGTGCATTCAGCATTGACCCTAAAGTAAGTAAAGAATCTGGTGAAGCCCTTTTTGTAAACCCTGATCGAGTATATCTTACATATCAGGAAATGATTGAAAAAGAAAGCCAATTACCTGCAGATGTAAGAATGGATTTCTTAACGATTGTTACTCCTAATTTCGTGCATTTTGCTCCGGCCAAAATGGCTTTAGAAAATGGCTTTAATGTTGTCATTGAAAAACCGATGACTTTTTCATTGGAAGAAGCAGTTGAACTGAAAGAAATTGTTGAAAGAACAGGTTTGACATTAGCATTAACACATACTTATAGCGGTTATCCAATGGTTAAGCAGGCGAAAGCCATGGTTGCCAATGGGGAGCTTGGAAAAATCAGAAAAGTAATTGTTGAGTACCCTCAAGGTTGGTTAAGCCGTCTTTCAGAGAGAGAAGGAAATGCAGGCGCAGCTTGGAGAACCGACCCTAAGAAGTCCGGCAAAAGCGGTGCTATAGGAGATATTGGTACTCACGTAGCTCATTTAGCGGAATATGTTACCGGCTTGAAAATCTCTGAACTTAATGCTGATTTATCCATTGTGGTTGAAGGTAGAATGTTAGATGATGATGGAAACGTTTTATTGCGTTTTAACAATGGTGCTAATGGCGTGTTAATTGCAACACAAATTGCAGCTGGTGAGGAAAATGCAATCTCTATGCGGATTTATGGAGAAAAGGGTGGTTTAGAATGGAAACAGCATGATCCTAATAATTTATACGTTAAATTATTAGATCGTCCGGTACAAGTATATCGTCCGGGCAATGCTTATAAGGAACCATATACCTTAAGTAGTTTTGCTACTCATAATACACGTATCCCTGCTGGTCATCCGGAAGGCCTTTTAGAAGCTTTTGCCAATATCTATCGTAATTTCGTTTTAACTGTTTCTGCGAAACTGAATGGTGAAACTCCAACAGCAGAAATGCTTGACTTTCCACAAGTTGACGAGGGTGTTAGAGGTATGGCTTTCGTTGATAAAGTAGTTGAAAGTAATAATAGCAATGAAAAATGGATTAAGGTAGATTAATCTACCTGATTCCATTTAATTAAGAGCCTGGTAGAGATATTCTGCCAGGCTCATATTATTTACCAGATTGTATGAAATAGTAGATTGGAAGAAGAAAATTTAATATGCATATTAGGTCCAACAGCTTCTGGTAAAACAGCACTAGCTGTTGCTTTAGCTAAAATGCTGGATGGAGAGATCATCAGTGCCGATTCCCGCCAGGTCTATCGGGGTATGGATATCGGAACGGGTAAAGATTTAGAAGAATACAATGATATTCCTTATCATTTAATAGATATTCTTGATGCCGGAGAAATATATGGTGTTGGGCAGTTTCAGAAAGATTTTAATCGGGTGTTTCGCGACATAAGAAGCAGGAAGCGCATACCAATTTTATGCGGAGGGACGGGGCTTTATATTCAAGCAGTTTTGCAAAATTTTTCACATACGTATATTCCAAGAAATTTCGCATTACGAGATTCATTAATCAACAAAGAGTTTTCAGAACTAAATCACTTATTTGAAAAACTGCCAAAGACTCGCGCATTTAATGCAGATACAAGTACACATAAACGTTTAATAAGAGCAATCGAAATTGCAAAATGGTTAGAAAGTAATCCATTGATAGAAGAACCCAATCTGTCAATCAAGCCCATTATTTTTGGAATAAATTTAGATTTGGATACTCGTCGATCAAATATTAGTAAAAGATTACGTGAACGTTTTGATAAAGGTCTTATCAATGAAGTGCAACAGCTTTTGAATAAGGGTATCTCAGTAGACATGTTGATCTTTTATGGCTTAGAATATAAGATTATTACACAGCACCTTCAGGGAGATTATACACTTGAAGAATGTTTCAATAAGCTTGAAATAGCAATTCATCAATTTGCAAAGAGACAAATGACTTATTTCCGTAAAATGGAAAAAGATGGACTGGAAATTCACTGGATAAATCAAAACACATTGACTGAACGTTTAGATTTTATTACCAAATTCGTACCTTAGCAACGTATGTCTGATATAATAAGCCTGCTACCTGATTCAGTAGCAAACCAGATAGCTGCGGGAGAAGTAGTGCAGAGACCAGCTTCTGCAGTTAAGGAATTATTAGAGAATTCTATTGATGCAGGAGCAGACAAGATTCAATTAATAATTAAAGATGCTGGTAAGTCATTAATCCAGGTAATTGATAATGGCTGTGGGATGAGCATTACCGATGCACGTTTGTGTTTTGAAAGGCATGCTACCTCTAAAATAAAGCGAGCTGAAGATCTTTTTGCTATTCGAACTATGGGTTTTCGTGGTGAGGCAATGGCTTCAATCGCCGCTATCGCACAAGTAGAGTTAAAAACAAGAAGATACGAAGATGAACTTGGCACTTGTGTTCAGATAGAAGGATCAAAGGTAATTAATCAAGAGCCTGTTGCTACTGCTGCTGGTACAAGCATCCGAATTAAGAATCTTTTTTATAATATCCCCGCAAGAAGGAACTTTCTTAAAAGTAATTCGGTAGAATTAAAACATATTGTTGATGAGTTTCAACGCCTGGCATTAGCCAATCCTGGTATCTTCCTAAGTCTTCATCATGATGAGAATGAGTTATTTCATTTACCTGCTTCAGGCTTAAAGCAACGAATTATCCATGTCTTTGGAAATAGCTATAATCAACGATTAGTTCCTGTAGAAGAAGAAACTTCCATAATCAATCTAAAAGGGTTTGTTGGAAAGCCTGAGTTTGCAAAGAAAACCCGGGGAGAGCAATACTTCTTCGTCAATAAGCGGTTTATAAAAGACCCTTATCTTAATCATGCTGTGATGGGTGCTTATAGTGAATTACTATCAGCAGACTGCTACCCACTATATGTTTTGTTTATTGATATAGATCCATCTAAAATAGATATCAACGTACATCCTACTAAAACTGAAATAAAATATCAGGATGATCGCTCCATTTATGCAATTGTGCGTTCAGCAGTGAAGCGGTCGTTAGGGAAATATAATATCACGCCTTCTCTGGATTTTAATCAGGAGACCGGATTTAATCAAATGATTAGCCCGAAACCAATGAACGAGATTGTAGCTCCTTCCATCAGCTTTAATCCTAAATTTAATCCCTTTGACGATGCTGGAAAAACAAAGCAGGACACAGGCCGTTCAGGAGGAAATTCATCATTAAAGAATCCAATGAACAATAATTGGGAAACTTTATATGAGATATCTGATAAAGCTGAAGTCAGTCAATTGCATTTACATAATGAGGAAAATATAAAGACTACTTTTTCAAATGAAAAACAAATATTTCAACTGCATAATTGCTTGATTATCTCGCAGATCAAGTCAGGCTTTATTGTAGTCGAACAGCAATCGGCTCATGAAAGAGTGCTGTATGAGCGATTTATTCAGCAACTTGAAAACCATAAAGGTGCAAGCCAACAAAGCTTGTTTCCTCAAACAGTAACGCTAAGTACATCAGACTTTGAATTAATTCAGGATCTATTACCTCAAATTGAAGTATTAGGCTTTCAAGTTCGCCCTTTCGGTAAAACAGCATTGATCATTGAAGGCATACCTGCAGACATAGGACCAGGCTTCAGTGAGACTCAGGTTATTGAACAATTATTAGAAACTTATAAGAATTATCAATCAGTTGAGCGCCTTTCTAAACGTGAGAGTTTAGCACGTAGTTTGGCTAGAAATGCAGCAATTAAAAGTGGCACATCTCTTAGTAAAGAGGCAATGGGTGATTTAATAGATCAATTGTTTGCGTGTGAAAGTCCCAATGTTTCTTTAAGCGGTAAACCTATAATCATTACCTTTACGCTCAAAGAATTATTGGAAAAGTTTGGAAAATTAAATTAAAGCTTGAAATGTTTACGAACCTTCTTATGACCCCCGTAGTTAAGAATCTATTAATATTTAATATTATTGGGTTTGTTGGCTCGATGATTTTTACACAGGCCAATCTACTATTTGGGGTTTATTATCCTGACTCGGTTATGTTTCATAGCTGGCAAGTGATAACCTATATGTTTATGCATGGGGGTTTTGCTCATATTTTCTTTAACATGTTTGCATTATTTATGTTCGGACCTGTTATTGAACGAATCCTCGGACCAAAAAAGTTCATAAATTTTTATTTGATCACAGGACTGGGCGCTTTGGCACTACAGTTTTTTGTTCAGGGAATCGAAGTATACCAATTGGTAGGAACGCCTTTTGCAAGAGATCTTTTTGAATTTGATAGGTCAACAGGGATGATTTCAAGCAATTATCCCGGCCTTACACAAGAGGGCCTTCGCTCATTAGCGGTAATTTACAATACACCAATGGTTGGTGCTTCCGGTGCAATATTTGGAGTATTGGTGGCTTTTGGATACCTTTTTCCAAACACTTCACTTTATTTGATGTTTATTCCAGTACCTGTAAAAGCAAAATACTTTATTCCGGTTTATATTTTAATTGAGCTGTTTTTAGGTTTTTCTCGTTTTTCAGGTGATTCGGTTGCGCATTTTGCTCATTTAGGTGGTGCTTTGTTTGGATTCTTACTTCTAAAAATTTGGCGTATTGGGAGGCCTATGCCGTGGTAAAGCACACGCACTTTATTTGTATTTTGTGCAAACGATTTGTAATTTCAAACTATAAATAGAAGTTTTTAATGAGAAACTCAATTTTAAGTGATCTTAGATATAGGATTTTCAAATCAGGAAATCCACTTTATCAATTCATTGCAATCAATGTAGTCGTTTTCTTATTGCTTAACTTGTTGTATGTAATTGAGTTTCTTTTCGGACAAGCAGGTTTAATCAGTGCGCCTCTGCAGAATCAATTAATGATGCCGGCGAGCTTCGCGGCACTTGTGTTGAAACCGTGGACTATTGTTACTTATATGTTCACGCAAAGGGAGTTTTTTCATATATTATTTAATATGCTCTGGCTGTTTTGGTTGGGTCAAATATTTCTTGATTTCTTAAATCGGAGACAATTCATCTTTAGCTATCTTGCGGGAGGCATAATGGGTGGAGTAGCATTCGTTTTACTGTATAATTTTCTCCCTGTATTTAAGAGTGATGTAGAGATAAGCCTCCTGTTGGGTTCGTCAGCTGCGGTAAGTGCGATTGTAATAGGAACTGCAACTTTATTGCCGGACTATGCAATTCGGATGTTGTTTTTCGGAAATGTAAAATTAAAATACTTAGCTGCAGTCTTTATTATTTTAGATTTAATCGGAATAGCAGGAACAAATCCAGGTGGAAGTCTTTCACATTTAGGCGGAGCGCTTTTTGGTTATTTATATATTAGTCAATTACAGAAAGGGAATGACTGGAGCAAAATTTTTGTTAAAGGCAAGAAAAAACCTAAATTAAAGGTTGTTAAAAATGAGCAATCCACAAAGACTTCACGCACTATTCCAAACCAGGAATATATTGATACTATCCTTGATAAAATTTCCCAATCGGGCTATGAGAATTTAACAAAAGAAGAGAAAGCAGCCTTGTTTAAAGCAAGTAAGCAAGATCAAAGTTAGAAAGAAAGATAGAGATGCGGCCTAGGAGAAAACCATTAGGATTAACAAGTAAAATTATATTGGTGTTTAATGGTATAGCTGTGGTCGCTTTGCTGCTTAGCTATCTGGCGCCCATAATTAAACCTCAGATCTTTTGGCCAATCGCGTTTTTGGGAATTGCTTATCCGATTCTATTGGCGGTTAATGTACTATTTATAATCCTCTGGCTATTTCGAAAGGCTTCTTTTGCTTTCATTTCATTGCTCGCTATTGGAGTGGGATGGACGGCCATAAACAAGAATTTTGGATTTAATAAGGCTGTTGTAGAAACCACCGAACGTGATACCAGTGTTATTAGGGTAATGAGCTATAATGTAAGGATGTTTCATGATGATGAAGGTAAGAATGCTCAGAATCAAGATGAGATTTTAGACCTAATCAAAGAAGTATCACCTGATGTGCTTTGCATTCAAGAATTCTATTCAAGAATAAAGGGTAAGAATAATGTAAGACGGCAGTATATGGAAGAGCTGGGATTGAATTTTTCTTATTTTATACCATCTTCAAGGAACGATTATGACGCCTATGGAATAGCTATTTTCTCAAGATACCCCATCATAAATTCCGGTAACGTTGACATTAATACAGAAACTGGAATTGTAAATAAAATAGTATACAGCGATATTAATAAGCGCGGTAAGAACTTTCGAATATATAATGTTCATCTTCAATCTGTAGGTTTTAAACAAGAAGATTACGATTTTATAAAAAAAGATATCCCGACCGCAAATGTAGATGTGAAGTCTACCAGGCGTATTGGCAGTCGGTTGAAGTTGGCCTATATTAAACGCAATAAACAAATAGATTCCCTGTATTCTCATACAAAAGGTGCAAAGACCCCTTATATAGTAGCGGGAGATTTTAACGATACTCCACTATCCTATTCGGTAAACAAGCTGTCTGGCGATATGCAAAACGCTTTCGTTGAAAAGGGCAGAGGTTTTGGAATAACGTATAACGGGGCATTTCCTAATTTTCAGATCGATTATATTCTGGCTAGTAAGGAGTTTGATGTTCAGAATTTTAAAATCGTTTCTAAAAAGCTTTCTGATCATTATCCTATCTGGAGTGATTTGCACTTATAGCCTATAAATTACATAAATCCAAAATATAATCTCAAATCTCTTTAGTAAATTCGCAGCATGAAAGATTCACTTGTAGTTTACAATACAGTTAATCGAAATAAAGAGAAGTTTGAGCCTTTAAACAGTCCGTTTGTTGGTATGTATGTGTGTGGCCCAACAGTTTATAGTGATGTCCATCTGGGGAACTGCCGTACTTTTGTTTCTTTTGATTTAATATTCCGTTACCTGCTTCATTTAGGTTATAAAGTAAGATATGTGAGAAACATTACCGATGCAGGACATTTAGAAGGAGATAGGGATGAAGGAGATGATAAGTTTTCCAAAAAAGCTCGTTTAGAGCAAGTTGAACCAATGGAGATTGTTCAAAAATATACACTCGGTTTCCATGAAGTACTATCACTCTTCAATACACTTCCTCCATCCATAGAACCTACTGCGACTGGCCATATTTCAGAACAAATTGAAATGATACAGGAAATTATCGATAATGGTTTTGCCTATGTCGTTAATGGGTCCGTTTATTTTGATGTTGAGAAATATAGTAAAGAAAATAACTATACCCTATTAACCAATAGGAATTTGGACGATATGCTAAATAATACAAGAGAGCTGGGAGGCCAGGATGAAAAGCGTGGTCGCCTCGATTTTGCATTATGGATAAAAGCAAAGGCAGAGCATATTATGCGTTGGCCATCTCCCTGGGGAGTGGGTTTCCCAGGTTGGCATATTGAATGCTCAGCAATGAGTAATAAATACCTGGGTTCTCAATTTGATATTCATGGAGGAGGGATGGATTTGGCTGCTACGCATCATACCAATGAGATCGCTCAATCCCAAGCTTGTAATCATACCAACCCAGCAAAATATTGGATGCATACCAATATGCTTACAGTAAATAGTGTACGGATGTCTAAATCTGCTGGTAACGGATTTTTACCTCATGAGTTATTTACAGGGAAACATCCTCTGCTTAAAAAGGGCTACACGCCTATGTCTATTCGTTTCTTTATGTTGCAGGCTCATTACAGGAGTACATTGGATTTCTCTAACGATGCTCTTGATGCTGCTGAAAAAGGATTTAAACGTCTAATGAATGCAATGGTATTGTTAAAGAAGCTTAATCCTTCAGATAAGCAGAGCGATATCAACATTAAGGAATTAGAAGAACGGTGTTATGCCGCTATGAATGATGATTTCAATAGTCCGGTCTTAATTGCAGAACTGTTTGAAGGAGTTCGCATTATTAATGGTGCTTATGACGAAAAGGTATTTTTAAATTCAGAACAAATAAACCAATTGAAATCATTAATGGAACAATTTGTTTATGATGTACTGGGTTTAAAGGATGATACCCTGAAGAAGGATGAAGATTTTGAGAAAGTAATGGAGATAGTTATTCAATTGCGTAACGAAGCTAAAGAGAACAGAGATTATGTAAGTTCTGATAAGATTAGAGACAGCCTTCAAAAAATTGGAATTCAGCTAAAGGATAATAAATCTACAACTCTTTGGTTGAAAAATTAAAAATATAAACTCAAAATATGCATAATGCCATTAAGTGGATCATTCCAATATCGTTTCTTGCTTTTCCTCATTTCGTTTTAGCTCAGTCTGACAATATGGTTGGCCAAATTGTAGCCGCCGATATTTACGATTCAGAGCTAAGCGCTAATAAAGGTAGTTTAGAAGGTTTAAGGCATTCGTTAGATAGAAATTCTATCTACTTTAAACCTGCACCTGAACCTGCCTTTGATTATTTTAAGAATCGCCCAAATATTCCAGATTTAATAAGCTGGCGACCAGTATTGGCAAAGATTGCTAAAAGTAATGAATGGGGCTTTACAACGGGCCCTATTAGTTGGCAAAATAAAGGTTTCGGAGAGAAACACGGCGAATATCTCACTGTTTGGAAAAGAGATAGAAGGGGTAAATGGAAGATAGCTTTAAAAGCTGAAATTGAGCATCCCAATCCTTCTAAAGAAGAAGGAATTAAGTTTGTTAATCCGGCGAACACAAGCTACTTTAAACAAAGTTCAGATGTACGCCTTAATCAACGGGAAGATATAGTTCGTAGTACGGATCGCCTTATGGGGACTATTTTAATGGCTGATAATGCTCTTGCCTACAAAGAGTTTTTGGCTGATAGTGCCAGAATGCTGTTTGTGGGTTTTGCCCCACAAATCGGAAAAGACAATATTCTTAATTTTCTAAAAAATAATAAGATCGAGATTAAGACGGAGAATATAGAGGTCGACAGATCTTATAGCGGAGAACTGGCTTATTCTTATGGAAGTGCTAAAGTCATCAAGAATAACCGCGTGGAAAACTTTTATTATATCCGCATCTGGGAATTAAATCAGGATTTTAAGTGGAATGTACTTGTAGAAATGTTATTTGAGAAATAGCTTATATAAGCTATTTCTCAAATATTATTATAGCCACACCTTCAATACCTCACAGTCTTGATACTCTTCGTCAATCCTGATATAGGTTGATTTTTTTCGCTTCTCAAACCATTCTGATACCACTTTATCCATTTTATCATTCAATGCAGCCTCTTTAATTTTAGCAAAATCATCATTGAAGCTTGCCTGATGAGGAGGAGTGCGCGATTTCAAATAAACCAAACGGTAAGCACTCTTACCATCCGGCCCTGTAAAGCGGCTTGGTTTAGAGTATTGGCCAACCTGTAAAGTATCAATGGCTGTAAATATGCCGGCATCAAGCTGGTCTACTGGAATGTAGGTAGTACGGGTTTGAACATTCTGAGCATTAATGACCATTCCCCCGTTATATTTGGTTTCTTTATCGTCTGAGTAAGTAGTAGCAGCAGTATAGAAATCTAATCGCTTAGCATTTATTTCGTTGTATACGCTGTCTGCTAATTGCTTTGCACGTGTTAAACTTGCTTCTGTTGGAACAATTGAGATTAATATATGTCTAACTCTTACCTGTTCACCTCTACGCTCTAATACCTGAAGAAAATGATATCCGAAGTCAGTTTCAAATACCCTTGAGATTTCGCCTGCTTTTAATTTAAAGGCAACAGCTGAGAATTCTTTTACATAAGATTCGCGATCCGCAAAAGGCATTTCACCACCATCAGGGGCAGATCCCGGATCTTGTGAATATAAACGAGCCATGGTTCCAAAGTCTTTGCCACCGATTATATCCTGGCGTAATTGTTCTGCCCGATCATAAAAAGGCTTTTTCTCCGCTTCAGTTAATTTGGGTTGAAACACAATTTCACCAATTTCTACTTCTGTATTGAAATTTGGAAGGCTATCAGCAGGAATACTTTCAAAATAGCGCTTAACTTCATTAGGAGTAACATCAATATCTTGAGTTATAGACCGCTGCATCTTATTAGCAATTAACATTTCGCGAATCGTAGGACGCATTTCTTCTTTATACTGAAGCAAAGATCTGTTAAGGAATTCCTCTAACTTTTCTTGCCCTCCTGCTTGATTTGACATATACCGCAAACGATTGTTAATGTTATCGTCTACTTCATCTTCAGTAACACTAATTGAATCGATTGCTGCTTGCTGTGCAAGAAGCTTTTGAGTTAATAACTGGTGTAAAATGATGCATTTGGCAGCAACGTCAGCCGGGCTTCCCTGAGCTATATATTGATTTTCAATTTCTGATTTTAAGATAATATTATTGCCTACAACTGCAACTACCTTATCAAGCTGCTGGCTTTTTGCAGAATTGCTAAAGGCAACGAGGAATAATATGATTAAACTAAAATACTTCTTCATTTATGATATACTTCTATTTTAAGCTTTATTTGTTCTAATTTCTGTATTCTTTAACAACCAGTTTTTTAAAGATTTGCTAAGTTAGGTATTTATCGTAGATTGACTTTGCTTTTAACGATTTTTAACATTAATTCTACTGTTTAAATGAAGCTTTCTTTACCTTTGAACCCATGAGTCTGTTGAATACATCCAATCCTCTGGCACTTCAAGTATTGATGTCGGAAACCATCTTTGATATAGATTTTCCGATCCCTTCAGTTGACGATAAAGTTTTTGACACCCCTCCTGTACAAAGGGAGTTGGAAATCAGAACTTATGGTGGCAATAATAAGAATATTCTTTTTGTAATTTCTGATAATAACAATGAATTTCTTTCAGTAGATGCTGAAATTGCATTTATGAAAATATTACGAGCATTGAAACTGGAATTAGAAGATATCGTTATGATTAATTATAACCAGTCCAATGCCGGTTTGACATTCGCGAAAATGCAAGAAAAGTTAAATCCCAGAAATTGTATTTTTCTTGGAGCTGAACCTAAGTCATTAGAGATAGAGGGTTGTGCAGAGAATATATTAACAGTAAAAGATAACGTTCAGTTGCTATATAGCTATAGTTTTGAAGAGATGTTACAAGACACTGAAAAGAAACGCTTGTTTTGGGATGCGATTAAATTAATGGGACTTTAATATGAAAGAGATTGTTTTTGCAACTAATAATAAGCATAAGTTAGAAGAAGTTAGTGCCATGTTGGATGGCAATATCATTTTAAAAAGCTTAGATGATATAGGATGTACAGTTGATATTCCTGAAACAGGTGATACGTTTGAGGAAAATGCCAGCCAGAAAAGTCATTACATCAGACAGCATTACCAATTAGACTGCTTTGCCGATGATTCAGGTTTAATGGTTGAAGCATTAAATAATGAACCCGGTGTTTTCTCTGCACGTTATTCAGGGTCAAGGGATATGGAAAAAAATATAGAACTGTTATTGAATAACCTAAGTGGTAATAATAATCGGAAAGCAGCTTTTGTAACGGTAATATCGCTGCTATTGGGAGGTAAAGAATACTTTTTTGAGGGAAGAATTGAGGGTTCGATCAGTACTGAAAAAATGGGAGATAAGGGATTCGGATATGATCCGATATTTATTCCGGAAGGCTATTCAAAGTCCTTTGCACAAATGGACCCGGCGGAAAAAAACAACATCAGCCATCGTGCTATTGCTGTTCAGAAACTGGTAAAGTTTCTTCAGGCGGCTCAGGCTCAATAGAAGCAGGAGTTTCCTCACTGGCCGGAGCAGTAACATCTTCAGAAACTGGTTTTTTCTCTTCCGGAACGGGAACCTTTTCAACATCCTTCACTTCCTGATTGCCGGATGGGATTATTTCTTCTTTTGATTTTGGCCGTAATTCAGGTCTCCATATAAAACCTTCCAGTATTTCCTGATCAGCAGGAATAGAGGTTATGGGGTAATAAATATTTTCCGGCTTTCGGATCGATATAACGTCTGTCATTTTATTATCCTCGAACTTGATCTTAATCCGGCTACTTATACTTCGCAGCATCCCGGTATATTCTTCTTTATCAACCGTATAGTATACGCTTTCTGCATTCCCATCAACATAAATCCGATCAAGATTATTATCTTTAAAATAGCCCGTTATCTTTCGTCCTTTTACCTGGTTGAACTTACTAGAATCAAGCTGTGTATTAACCATAAAAGCATTCCTTTCAAATAGGACGTTCTCCATCTTCTGATCTTTTAAAAGCATATAAATAGTGTCAGCAGAGAGTTGTGATCCTTGCGACCATATTATCGGTTTTCCGTAGCATCTGATAATGGAGTCTGCGTAACCATAATAGGCAGAATCTGCAATCGCTTGCAAGTCGGATTTAAAGATTTTAACGTTATGGTAGGCCTTTACAATCCTCGTTTCGCCAGTATCTGCTCTTAGGGTATCCGTTTTAGCCTGCAATGCAACTTTAGTTGCCTCATTTAACAAACTATCGCCGGTTCCTTTTATGGGTGATATAAATGTTGAATCAACAGCAAAAGCGTCTGCGGCCAGAGAGTCGGGATTGTCAATAGAATCAAGGCTATTAATAACGCCTAGCCTATCAATATTTAAAGTTTCAGGTATAGTTTCCGGAGGTCCTTTTGCTAAACTATCAATAGAATTATCAACTGTGTCAATCGTTTTGACCGTTAAGGAATCAGTGGTATTTACTGTTAATGAATCGCGAGTGTTTACTGCTAAAGAATCAACTATATTTAAAGAGTCTGCTGGTATGAGAGGGTCTCTGCTGATTATATTATTGCGGGCAGTCGTATCAGACGGTACTGCCAAAGACTCGTCCGGCTCTTCCAGATTATCGTTTTCCTTCCCCAGATTTAACTTTAGGTGAATAAAATCGCGAAGAGGTATAACTTGTGAAAAAAGAGTATCTGCCGTCATAAAAGTAGAATCCCTTTTTGTTTCCGGTTTAGCAGATAAACTATCTATAGCAGTGCTGTCGGCTGACAGTTCCGTAGAATCGCTTGAGTTTGACGTAGAATCTTCCGTCGCTAAAACAATATAGGCATTCTGCGTGACGACAGTAGTCTGCGTAGCTTTTGTATAAACACCCAATTGCCCACGCATAACAATCTTTTGAGCGGTATCTATAAACACAACGTTTCTTACTGCGCGCCCATTTCCTAAAACCCCGTCATAATATAAGCTATCACCCCTTAAGAATTTACTTCCTTCAGTATATAAATTATTTTTTCCAAACTTTGCCTGATCGGTTTCTGTATTATAATCACCATTTTCGGTGTATAAATTTCCACTTCCCCCCTTAATATTGGTAGGCCCATAAAAATAAGCTACTTTAGAATTGGAATTATAACGCATCGTATCTGTATTAATAATAGCGTCTTTGCTCCTTACCACTACATTTTCCCGGAAATAGGCATCTTGTGTATTCTCAAAATAATAACCATGTGTGCTATCCAACGTATCGGTACCGTTAATTATCTTCCCTCCTCCATGATAAGAACCAATTTTTGATTTCATATTATAGGTTAGGTAGTTTGTGGTTAATGTAGCACCACGGTCTACTAATCGGACATTACCTGTCAACAAGGCTTGTTGAGTGCTTTCTGTATAATGAAGTTTATCGGCATAAACTACCGTACCATTTGGTTGAGTAATTACCACATGGCCAAAGGCGTCAAAAAAGTTATCCCCTTCGTTGAAATCAGAACTATCGGCGGCTAATGTACTTCCTTCATGGGCAAAAACAGGATGATACCAACGGTATGATCCACGGTTTTGGTCATAAGTTACTTTTGTATTGGATACTACCGTAATGGTTTGTTGAGCCAATAATAAAGTAGGAAATAATAAAATAATTAAAAAGAAGATTATTTTTTTCACCGCTTCAAAAATACGTTTTTGCTTTAACCAAAATCCATAATAAAATAAAAATGTCATTTTAGGAATCGCAAATGTACTGCCAAAGATAATTTCCATAACTTTGACTATGCAATTCATGGATAAGTTTTTACGCTTTATTGCTGAAAACAATTTATTTACAAAAGAACAACCAATTCTTCTGGCTGTGAGCGGCGGCAAAGATTCTGTTCTGATGACCTATCTATTTGCAGAAGCCGGCTTCAACTTTGGAATTGCTCACTGTAACTTTGGATTGAGAGGTGAGGCGTCCAATTTAGATGAAACCTTTGTTAAAGCATTGGCAGATCAATTTAAAGTAGATTTCTATTCTACCCATTTTCCTACAGAACAGTATGCAAGCGAAAACCATATTTCTATCCAAATGGCAGCGCGGGATCTTCGGTATAAATGGTTAGAAGAGATTCGAAGCCAGCATAATTATTCTTTTTTAGCCGTTGGACATCATCAAACAGACTCAGTTGAGACAGTATTACTGAACCTTCTGCGTGGAACAGGAGTTGCCGGTTTATCCGGAATCTTACCTAAAAGGAATAAGCTAATTCGCCCTTTACTGGCATTTACCGGAAAAGAAGTAGAAGAGATTGTAGTCAAAAAACAACTGGCATTTCGGGAAGATGAATCCAACGCCAGTACGAAGTATAAAAGAAATAGTATCCGATTGGAAGTTTTGCCTATTCTGCGCAAAATTAATCCAGAAATTGAGAAGACTTTCCTCGCCAATAGTAAAAAATTTCATGCTGTTGAGTCCTTTTTGATTCATGCTGTTGAAGACTTAGGGGAAAAACTCTTTATTAAAAAATTAAATGGAGAAATCCATATTCAAATATCTCATTTGAAAGAACTTGATCCTATTAATTTATGGATCTATGAACTTTTTAGCCCTTATGGGTTTACAGAAGCAGTTTTATCAGACTTACTAAGAGATTGGGAAAATGGCTCAGGAAGACAGTTTTATTCTTCAACACATCAAATACTGGTAGACCGGGAATACTTAATATTAAAACCTCTTGAAGGAGAAAGTTGCGAAAATCAACTTATAGAAACCCTTCCATACGAATTTACATGGTTTCATAAAAGATATAACGTGTATAGTGTTGTGGATAAAGCAGATTTGAGCTTAACAGGTTTTACACAAGTCATTGACTTTGATACTGTCCAGATGCCTCTTCTTATCCGTTCTTGGGAGCAAGGAGATCGCTTTCAGCCATTGGGTATGAAAGGGCAAAAAAAGGTGAGTGATTTTTTGATCTCCTTGAAAATTCCTCTCACTTTAAAAAAGGAGGTGCCTGTCGTTGAGGATGCTGGTAAATCCATCGTAGCAATTTTGCCCTGGAGGATTGATGATAACTTTAAGGTGACATCAAAAACTAAAAAAGTTATTATCTTCGATGAAATAAAAGATGAGTAAGGTAATTTATATTGAAAACCAATACCTCGGCCGAGATCGTGGATGGCTAAGTGTTCGCTTGCTTTTAGCGTTATTTTGCTTTGTAGCCTATTATCTTAATATAGAGCATGAAGAAAATAGCAGGCTGTTTTTAGTTGCCGGCTCCATCATCATTTTTGTTTCGATTATCATGATGTATATGCTGCATTATCGAATTACAGTTACAGAAAGCAGCATACAAATGTGTGGATTATGGACCACTCGATTGGTGAAGATTGATTTGAACAGCGTTGTTAATGTAGAAAACAAAGGATACAGTACTTTCTTAATTAATAATCCGGTTTATAATCTTCATCAGAATGGTAAAATACGATTTTATGCCGGTGGTAAAAAGGCGGTTTGGATAACAGATCGGGAAGGATTGGTCTATATTATTGGTAGTCAGCGGCCCAAAGAATTGGTAGATGCTATTAAACAAGCGCAACAAAAGTAATACACTCGTCAATTTTAAAGCAGATAAATTTTTAATAAACAGTTTTTTATTAATTTTGTTAAGATTTATAAAAGAAAAGGATTTACAACGATATGGGTTTTATAAAGTTTTTGTTTATTGCAATATTGGTCTTATGGATACTTCGTATGCTAACGGCTCGTTTATTGCCATGGATTTTAAGAAGCTTTGCCAAAAAAATGCAGGAACAGGCTTTTAAAGAATTTCAAGGACAAAGTCAGCAAAGGAGCAGACAGAACCCGCGTGAACATCAAAAGAAAACAGAAGGTAAGATCAATATCGATTACATTCCTCCACAACCACCAAATCATAATGGAGCAAACCAAGCCGGCGAGTTCGTTGATTTTGAAGAGATAAAGTAAGCCTATTTTATACAAAAAAGTATTCTCTTCATAAAAATTGGATTCTATTCTATATTTTTGAGTTTTCAGACATAGAATTCATAGAATGAAACATTGGTTTACGCTTAACTCCGTCCACTTTGCAATCATTGGACTATTTATAGCTATCAGCTTTATTTATTTTACTCCTGCCTGGCAAGGAAAAGCACTTGTACAGCAAGATGTTATCCAAGCAAAAGCCATGCAAAGAGAAATCATGGATTTTAAAGCTGAGAACGGTACAGCACCCCTATGGACCAATGCTATGTTTGGCGGTATGCCCTCTTATCAAATCTGGGTATCCTATCCTAAAAACATCACAACCCATGTTATGGGTTTCTTTAAGACGGTATTTCCTAATCCTATTGATACCATTCTCTTCTATTTAATAGGGTCTTATTTGCTCTTTAATGTAATGCGCGTTAAACCGTGGATTGCCGCATTAGGGGCAGTTGCATTCACTTTCTCCTCTTATAATTTTATATATATTGAGGCAGGGCATGCCAGCAAAGCCTATGCTATTGCTTTCTTTGCGCCCGTTATTGCTGGGATCTTATTAACGTTACGGGGCAAATATTTATGGGGAGCAGCTTTAACTGCCTTATTCCTAGCTTTAGAGATCAGGGTAAACCATATTCAAATGACATATTATCTCCTTATTGCTATGTTAATATTGGTGGGAATAGAGTTATACCATGCCATTAAAGATAAAAGAGTAGCTGAATTTGGAAAGGCTATTGGATCTTTGGCGGCAGCCTGTGTATTAGCTTTGGGAGTAAATGCTGGCTTGCTATGGACTACTTATGAATATAGCCAGGAGTCTATTCGAGGAAAATCAAACTTAACAACCGAAACCAAGGCTGCTGATACAAAAGGAGTTGATAGAGAATATGCCTATCAATGGAGTCAGGGCGTAATGGAAAACCTTACTTTCCTAATTCCTAATGCATACGGAGGTGGTTCAGGCCCTCAATTGGATGAGAACTCAGAAGTTGCCAAAGTGCTTCTTCAAGAAGGCGTTCCGGCAAATCAAGCTGTGGGTTTCGCACAGCAAATGCCTACCTATTGGGGTGATAAGCCTTTTACTTCAGGACCATGGTATTTTGGTGCTATTGTAGTTTTCTTATTTGTATTAGGAATCTTTATTGTTCACAACCGCTTAAAATGGTGGTTGTTAGGAGCAACGCTTTTGAGCTTATTCCTTGCTTTTGGAAGGCATCTGCCATTCATATCTGATATCTTTTTTAATTATTTTCCGCTTTATAATAAATTTAGGGCTGTAGAATCGACCTTGGTAATAGCATCACTGTTTATTCCTATTCTTGCAGTTCTGGCCTTAAATGAAATTATTACCAAGCGAATAGAGATTCCGAAATTGGAAAAAAAGGTATTATACAGCTTTTATATTGTTGGAGGACTAGCACTGATCGTAGCCATCTTGCCAAATCTGTTTTTAAGCTTTAAAACCAGCAACCATCAAGTAATGGCTCAACAATTAGGACAGCAGCTTGGCGATAACAACTTCGCTCAATCTATCCTGAATGCGTTGGTTAAGGATCGTACTGCTATGGCCAGGAACGACGCCTTCAGGTCGTTTATTTTTATATTGCTAGGTTCAGGAATCGTTTGGCTTTGGGTTAAAGATAAATTGAAACCTAAAACTGCTATTATTTTATTGGCGCTGGCTATTCTGATTGATATGTGGGGTGTAAATCGCCGCTATTTAAACAAGGATAATTTTGTTGAAGAAACTGTACTTGCCAATCAGTTTCCGGAACGTGAGGTAGATAAATTTATTAAGCGTGATACACAGCCGGATTATAGAGTTCTTGATTTAACCATTTCGACATTCAATAGTGCAAGTACATCTTATTACCATAATACTATTGGAGGTTATCATGCTGCTAAACTAATGCGTTATCAAGAGTTATTAGAACGTCAGTTCAATAATGCCATTAATCAGGATGTATTGGATATGTTAAATACTAAATATGTCATTACTTCCGACGGGCAGGATTCTCAGCATATTCAGAACAGAAGTTCAGCCGCAGGAAATGCATGGTTTATAAATCGTATTAAATATGTGGATAATGCTGAGCAGGAAATGCAGGGACTTGATAGCTTCAATCCAAAAGACGTAGCTATTATCCATACTGAGTTTAAACATCTTATCGATTCTGCCAAGATCAGTAATTCTACAAATGCCAGTATAGAATTAGTTGACTATCGTCCGGATCATTTAGTATATGAATATTCTGCTCCGGGCAGTGTTGTGGCAGTATTCTCCGAAATCTATTATGATAAAGGATGGAAAGCTTTCGTAGATGGTGAGAAAATACCTTATTTCAGAGCTGATTATGTATTGCGTGCTGCCCAGCTTCCTGGAGGTAACCATAAGGTGGAATTCAAATTCGAACCTCAATCTTATTATGCCGGAGAAACGATCTCCCTTATTTCTTCTGTGTTCCTGGTTTTGGTATTAGGTTTTGCAGTTTGGAGAGAGCAAAAGGGATGGAGAGATCCTTCCAAAATTTCTTAAGTAATAAGATACGTAAGAACATAGTTAACGTTTTGTACATACATTACGAACTGTGAAACTAACTATATAACCCGATGAGAAAAATCAATTATACCCTGATTGTTTTAATGTTGTTAATTAGTACAGTGTCAGCTTTCGGACAACAGTTTAAAGTCATGGTTTATACAGGTCCGGATCGATGGCATGATCCTACTGTTCCCGTTGCCATGATCGAATTTCAGAAAATGGCATTACAGCATCGTTTTGAATTGGTTTGGGCACAGAAGCATGGTAGCGGAAATATTAGAGATCCTTTCTCTGCGGAATTTCTTACGGGGATTGATGCCATTGTTTTTCTTCACTCAAAAGGAGAGGATCTTTCTGATGCACAAAAGGAAAATTTTAAAGCTTTTATTCGTAATGGCGGTGGATTTGTCGGTATTCATGGAACTTCTGCTAACAGAAGTCAGGATGAATGGTTCCGAAAGCTGGTTGGGCGGACTCTTACTGATCATCCTGAAGAACAAACTGCGGTTATGAATGTAGTTGATAAAAATTTCCCGGCCACCATGCATCTTCCGGATAAGTGGATCTGGACAGAAGAATGGTATTCATATGGAGAAGCACTGACAGACAATCTAAAGATGTTACTTACCGTAGATGAAAGAACCTATGATCCTGATAGGACATGGGGAAATCCAAATAGATTTACAGCAATGGGTGATTTTCATCCGGTAGCATGGTATCAGGAATATGACGGTGGAAGATCGTTCTACACAACTCTTGGACACATGCCTGAAGCTTTCAAGGATCCTTGGTTTTTAGCGCATATTTATGGAGGTATTTACTGGGCAGCAACAGGTTTAGGTATAACTGAATAAATCTCCTATTACATTCATTTAATTTGCTGCTTTATTCCTACTTTGTATGTCCGTAAAACAGGCAAAAAAACGCAGACTCAACGAAGGGATCACTCGGTAACAACGGGAGTATGTAAAGCAAGGGTAATCCAAGAGTAAAGCAAGGCTAGAAGAAATTATGCGCCTGCCTCATCATTTTTGATTAATTTTTTTTAGTTTTAGTAAAAGTAGGTATAAAGGAATTGATAGCGTCATTTCCTTTAAAAACAAAAATTATTGCAATGAAAATAATCGTATTAGATGGGTGTACATTGAATCCTGGAGATTTGACTTGGGATGGATTAAAACAATTGGGTGAGGTTGTAGTATATGACCGCACATCACCTGATAAAATAGTTGAGCGCTGCAAGGGCGCAGAGATTATTCTAACCAATAAGGTTTCGATTGGTGAGAAAGAAATAGAAAGCTTACCCGATTTAAAATACATTGGAATTACAGCAACGGGCTATAATATCATCGCAATTGAGTTTGCAAAAACGCGTGGGATCATAGTTAGCAATGCGCCCGGTTATAGCACTCCATCTGTTGTGCAGTTAACTTTCGCATTATTACTGGAACTTTGCTTGCATGTTCAGCGTCATAGCGATGCTGTGATGGATGGAAAGTGGTCGCGTTCTTTAGATTTTAGTTTTTGGGATTATCCTTTGATTGAACTTTCAGGTAAGACGATGGGAATCATCGGTTTTGGTACCATCGGGCAACAAGTTGCTGATGTAGCTGCTGCCTTTGGGATGAATATTATTGGCGCAAGCAGAACACATAGTGATCAATCGCATCGTAAAAACTTTAAATGGGCAGAAATACCTGAACTTTTGCAGGAATCTGATGTCGTTAGTATTCATAGTCCGTTAAATTCCCAAACAGAAGGGTTAATCAACAAGGAAAGCTTACAGAGTATGAAAGCTTCAGCATTTCTTTTAAATACCGCTCGGGGTCCTATTATTGTTGAAGAGGATCTTGCAGCCGCATTAAATAGTGACGTTATCGCTGGTGTGGGTCTTGATGTATTGTCGGCTGAACCTCCGGCAAAAGATAATCCGTTGTTTAATGCTAAGAATTGCATCATAACTCCGCATATTGCCTGGGCAACTATTGAATCACGTACCCGTTTATTGCAGATTGCTACAGATAACCTGTCGGCTTTTGTAAAGGGCAAGCCGGTAAATGTGGTAAATGGTTAACAATGCACATCCTTATCTCTCCCAACAGTTTTAAACATAGTCTGGATGCCGCGGATGTTGCTCTGGCTATTCAGAAAGGCTTTTTACAGAGCAAACTTGATTGTACTTGTATCTGCTTACCAATTGGTGATGGCGGTGATGGGACTGGAACGTTAATTATAGATCATTTTAAAGGAGAAATAATAGAATCGCTTGTACACGATGCATTGGGAAGAGAGATAGGTGCATCTTTTGGATTGATTGATGGAGGTAAAACGGCTGTTATAGAAATGGCAAATGCATCTGGAATACGCTTACTGCAGTCGAAAGAATTGAATCCTTCGCTTGCCACTTCTTTTGGAACAGGTGAACAGATAAAAGCAGCTCTGGAAAAGGGAGTGAAGAAGTTAATTATTGCGATGGGTGGTTCGGCTACGGTGGATGGTGCTTGCGGAATATTGAAAGCTTTGGGTATCCGCTTTTTGGATAAAAAAGGTGAAGAGTTGGCATCGCTTCCGGAGAATCTTATCGATTTGGATTCTATTGATCTTTCTTTACTTGATAAAAGAATATTGAACTGCGAGGTAATTGTTCTTTGCGATGTAGATAATTTACTGTTGGGCAATGAGGGGGCCGCCGCTATTTTTGGACCTCAAAAAGGTGCATCTAAGGAAGATGTTAAGAAGTTGGATAAAGCACTTTCCAAACTTTCAGAAGTAACTCTTAAGCAAACGGGAAAGAATATGGCTTCCATAAAGCATGGAGGTACGGCAGGAGGTGCAGCCGCTGGGTTATATGCCTTTTTGAATGCTAAACTCGTAAATGGGATTGATTACTTTTTAGAGCTTACTAATTTCTCTTCTTCCTTAGAAAAGGCAGATTTGGTGATCACAGGGGAAGGGAGTATTGATGAACAAACACTGCAAGGAAAGGGACCTTTCGGAGTGGCTCATCGAGCAAAGCTTAAGGATTTACCCGTTATTGCCTTTGCAGGGAAAGCACCTTTGGAGGTAAATTCTGATTTGCAAAAATATTTTGATGTGATTTCGGCAATAGGGAATGAGCCGGCTGATTTAGCTACTGCATTAAAGTATACGGCTGCTAATCTTACAAGAACGGCTGAAAATTTAGGGAATTTGTTAGCTCTAAAGCTGCAGAAGGCTAATTAATCGTTTGTACGCCTGTTCTTCAAATAATACCAGCTTAGCTTGGCTGCGATAACAGCGTGATTAAACAGGTTGGCAGTAAAGCCATAGTACTCCGTAAAGATGTGGAAGCGTTCCTTTAGACTCTCGCGATGGCGTTTTTTGGACATACCTCCAACCAGGTATTTAGCAACAAATTGATGGGTATTCACAATCTTTCTGGCCTTTCGGGCAGCTTTAAGAATCCAATCAATATCTGCACTTAATTTATAATGTTCATCATAGGGTTCGGTTATTTCCCTGCGGATGTAGATGGCCTGATGGCTGATGCTCATACCGTATTTGAAGCTACGCCATGTAAATTTCTCAGGCGCTTTATGCCTTCGTGTTCCTAAGCTTTCCCAATTTTCATTAAACATTTCAGTTTCTCCGTAATAGATATCAGCATCTGGTGCAGATGAGAATACATTGGATACAGTACTATTGTCGTATATCTCATCCCCTGAATTCATAAATAGAACATAATCGCCACTCGCCATTTTTAATCCTTTATTCATGGCGTTATAAATTCCCTTATCAGGTTCGCTGACCCATTTGGTGATCTTATGTTCGTATTTTTTAATTAAATCTACCGTTCCATCTGTTGAACCTCCATCAATAATGATGTATTCAATTGCATTATAATTTTGGTTAATAACAGAAAGTAAGGTTCGTTCAATATCCTTTACGTTATTGTAAACGATGGTGATAACCGAAAGTGTTGGATGAAAATTAGTTGACATGGTTCAAATGAATCTTTTCCAGAATATAGGATCGTATTTTTCCCAGGCATGGCAGCCGAATGGCAATTGTTCATTGAGGAGCTCATAGGATTGCTTTGGGTTTAATTCAAATGCGAAGTGCAGAGCTTCCATTTCATTGGGTTTTTTAAAAGGTACAAAGAGCGTCCATAATATATCTTCATTTTTCGGAAAGAGTTTGAATAGAAAAAAAACCCACCATGCCCACCGAATGTGTGTTTTTACCTTTCGTAAAGATAAACCCCCATTGCCTACTTTGTTCTTTAAGAAATTAGAAATGTTAATAAGCGGTTTTTTGTCCGAGGTTATTGGGGGCGCTTCTAGCCAGGGGGCCCCTATATAATCGTAGTTTTTTTCGCACCAGTATGACAGGTCATCGCGAAATACCCAAGCATCTAATTGATAGATTAATATATATTCATAAGCTTCAAAGTGACAGTAGAACTTCTTGCTTAAGAGTAGTTCAGAATAACCACTTACAGAAGTAAAATATCGTTTGTTGAAATAGGTACGCTGAAGGTTTCTGCCTGCAATATTTTCGTAAACAGTAGTATCTAAGCCATTTGGGGCTACCAGCATAAGTGGATGATTTCCCAATATATCCAAGCATTGTTTGAAAGACCTTGATTCAGAATCTGTCAGTTGAGACTTATATATAGGTATAATTACGCTTACTTCGATCATCCTACGGTTTGAAAAATTGATGCCATTTATTAATAAGGAATTTCTTTCCTCGTTTAAATAAGCTTCCTTTTCGATGTTTGAAAAAGAATTTGATAGCTTCCAGTGCTTCTTTATTTTCTTTAATTTCTGTTGGGAAATTCCGGATGGGTTTTCTGGAGATGGTAACTTGGTAAGTATCTTCAATAATTGAATGAACACCTGTGCCATCGTGCCCGATATTATCAATCAATGATTCTCTAGGGTGTAAAACAAGCCCCTCATTTAAAAATACAGAGGCATACCATCGGATAGACCAGGAATTGTTCTTATGGCTTTTAAAGTCGAGCAGCTGTTTCCAATAATTCATTGACCCATCTATGGAGAAATCTTTAATTTTATCCTGATCAAATTGCTGGTATAAAAGCGAAACATTGGGTTCAAAGTGATTCCATGCTCTTTCCCAGGTAGCCCAGCCCCAGCTTGTAGTTGCACGGAAGAAGAATGTTTCTGGCAGGCTTGCTGCATCTTTTAGTGGAAACATGTAGGCGCTGATCTGCATCACACGTTCTTCTTCCTGATAGGTTCTTAATGCTTCGTTGAAATATCTTAGGGTGAAAGGAGAGGCCAGTAAATCATCTTCAAAGACAATTACTTTTCCGTACTCTTTCGTCAATTCTGATACGCCGTCAATGATGGATGCAGCCAGACCATAGCTTTCCTTTCGCTCAATAATTTTTACAGATTTGAATCCATCAATTGTTTTGATGAGTTCCCTGGTTTCATCTACCTTGTTTTTATCAGCTTCGTCTTTTGCAGCGTCGGAATAAATAAATAATCTTGATTCATCTGCCAGGAGATTTTTTTGTAAAAAGGAAAGCGTACGGCGTGTATGTTCCGGCCTGTTATATACAAATAAAGCAATGGGCGCAAGATGATGCATATTGAATTAGATTTAAATTGATATATTAAATACCCAAACAGTTATTGCTTCGATAAAAAACGGAAGTTTCCTTCCTGTAAAAAAAGCCTGGCGAAATGCCGCTGAAAGAAAGCTCTCTAAAGCCTTGGTTTATTAAAGCAGTCCGTGCATTGTTATATCGATCACGTTCAGAATCGTCTAGAATAAGAACTCCGTCTTCTTTAAGGGCTTGAATACTTTGCAGGCAGCAGTTTACACGATCTCTACCATCTATAATGATTATATCGAATTTTTGTTTTGTATTAATTGCTCCGCGGCAATAATTGCCATCTGTATCGAGCTCACAAAAGATAAGATCGGCATTTTGAGGTTTATTTTTTAGACCAGTTTCGTGCCAGGATTTATCATGCTCTAAGGAGCTAATGTTGTTCACCTTCTTTGCAAAATAACGCGTTGAGTTACCTGAGCCGAATTCAAAAATAGACTGAGCTTTGTTCAGCCTTTTTTCCAGAAAGTCAATAAATGAGTAGGTGAACCAGGGGATGGGCTCGTTTTCTCCGTTTACAGATGATTTATGCTTAAGAGCAACAAACCAACCAATTTCTGCTAAATAGCCCTTTATGCCAAAAGATAGTATGGAACGTAACTTTTGGATATTTAAAAGACTGGAGATAGGATATATATTTTTCAATGTTTAATAAGTTTTCTGATTAAGTTTATCTGAAATATTGATTTTAACATCATGATGCCCTGGGCTCTTGTTTTTGGTATTAGTATAATATAAAATGTTGCTACTGCATAAGCTATCAATGATGCCCAAGCCGCACCTTTTATGCCAAAAATTGGAATCCACCATATATTTAAAATAATATTTACCAAGGCCCCCAGAGCTGTACGCACCAGTGACAGTTTGGTATAGCCTTCGGCAATTAAATATTGGCCACTTGCGCTCCCCAAAAATACAAATATTCCTGCCCAAACATGAATGGCTAAAACTTCAGCACCAGCAGCATAGTCTGCTTTGTATAGTATTTTATATACCAGTGGAGATGCAAATGTCATGATGATCGCTATTCCTAGGCTAATAAATGACATGAGATCATATAAGTTTTGAAGTCGATTTTGATAGCGTTCTTCATCATGCTTCCGGGCATTCATGATTGCCGGAAAGAGCGCGCTTACCGTTGCAACTGGAATGAAATACCAGCTTTCACTTAAACTTACTACCGTTGAATAAACACCTAGTGCACTGCTGCCCAAATAACTGCTGATCATTATTTGGTCTATCTTCATGTAAAGGGTGACCAGTATTGCTGAAAAAGCAAGGGGCCATGCCATTTTGATTAAGTATTTTGCCAGGCTTTTATCGAATTTCCAATGAAAGACAGATTCATTGCTTTTATGATACATCCATAAATAGCCGATAGCTAAAAAAGCAGCATCTGCTAACAGAGCCCAGATAAACCAGGCGATTGGAGCAGCTAAAAATATAAGGATTATTTTTGCCAGGGCAGATATGATGTTGGCGAAAACCTGCACAAGCATGATCTTCTTTCCTTGAATCTGCGATTGAAAATAGCTATCTATAATGTTAATGGACTGGATAACGCAGACAAAGGAAACGATGGCAATAAAGTTAAACGGAACTCCTGCACTAGCGTCGGAAAGACTGTTAATTAAGAAATAGGTAAAATAAATTAAGGGTAATACAATTAATCCAGCCGATAGGCGCAAGGTAAATGCTGTACCTAATAATACATTTTTAGATTGCGGGCGTTGTAATAGTTCCCGGGTAATATAAGCATCCAAACCGAGTGCGGAAGCAGCCATAAAAAATGTGATAAGAGCCATGGGATAATTCAATATTCCATTACCAGTGCTACCCAGATAATTTGCAACAGCAATGCCCATAAGCATCTTTATAAGAAGTGTGCCTACACGTGCCATCATAAGCCAGCCCGTATTTTTGAAATATTTCTCAAAGGCTTGAGGATCAAAACCGGTTAAGGTTGGTAGCTTCATAAAACAAACCTAAGAAAAATTAGTAAATCTATGTTGGTTTCAAAAAACTTATTCTTACCTTTGCAGTCCTTATTTTTAAGGAAAAATATAAATTATTCATAAAATAAAACAAAGCAAGTGAATACGTTAAGTTACAAAACTGTCTCAGCCAACAAGCAAACCACCAATAAGGAATGGATTGTAGTTGATGCCGAAGGTGAGATTTTGGGG
>Ga0160433_100300_pt1 | contig 32057 bp, 26 predicted proteins | sample HID1972K_E0MG_FD_108235 | JGI IMG/M metagenome (GOLD analysis project Ga0160433, IMG submission 108235) | Enriched pill bug-associated microbial communities from UW Madison campus, WI, USA - HID1972K_E0 MG | ecosystem: Host-associated > Arthropoda: Insects > Digestive system > Unclassified ...
CGTAAAGCCAGCCATCTCGATCTGTCTGATGCAGCGCGGTTGCAGGGTTGCGGCCGCTGCGCGCCCGAGCGCGCGGTCCGGCGTCCCGGCACAAGGCCGCTCCTACAAGATTCAGCTAAATCAATGGGTTAGCGTTTGTTCTATAGGAGAGCTTGCCCGCGATAGCGATGCACCCCCAAACCCCACCTGAAGCGTCACCCCAGCAACTCCCGTAGCACCCCCGCAAATGCGCGCGCGCTTTCTTCCTCGTCCGCGTGGCGCCCTCGCCGTACCACCCAGCGTCCATTGACCATCACATCCCTTACCTGGCGGTCGCTGCCGGCGAACAACCAGCGGTTGAGAATGCCGTCTTCATGGACCGTGGCCAGGTACGGATCATTGCCGTCGAGCACCAGCCAGTCGGCTCGCTTGCCGACGGTCAGTGCTCCTACCGGCTGGCCAAGGGCCTGGGCGCCGCCGCCGAGGGCGGCGTCGAACAGGGTGCGGCCGACCATCGGTTGATCGCTGCCATACAGCCGGTTGCGACGCTGGTCGCGCAGGCGCTGGCCATATTCGAGCCAGCGCAGTTCCTCGACCACGCTTAGCGACACATGGCTATCGGAGCCGATGCCGAGGCGCCCGCCCTGGGCCAGGTAGTCCACTGCCGGAAAGAGGCCGTCGCCCAGGTTGGCTTCGGTGGTCAAACACAGCCCGGCCACCGCGCCGCTGCGGGCCATGGCACTGACTTCATCGGCTTGGGCATGGGTGGCGTGGACCAGGCACCAGCGTCGATCGACCTCGACGTGCTCGTACAGCCATTGCAGTGGCCGGCGCCCGCTCCAGGCGAGGCAGTCGTCAACCTCCTTCTGCTGCTCGGCGATGTGGATGTGCACCGGGCAGGCGCTGTCACTGGCCGCGAGGACAGTGGCGATCTGCTCGGGGGTCACCGCGCGCAGGGAGTGGAAGCACAGTCCCAGGTACTGTGCCGGCTGGGCAGCCAGCAGCGGCCACAGGCGTTGCTGCAACTGTAGATACTGCTCGCTGCTGTTGATGAAGCGGCGCTGGCCATCGTTGGCGGTTTGCCCGCCGAAGCCGGCGTGGCTGTACAGCACCGGCAGCAGGGTCAGGCCGATGCCGCTGGCGCTGGCGGCGGCGCTGATGCGCCGCGACAGCTCGGTGGGATCGGCGTAGGTGCGACCGTCACTGGCGTGGTGCACATAGTGGAACTCGGCCACCGAGGTGTAGCCGGCCTTGAGCATCTCGATGTACAGCTGGCGGGCAATGACCTGGAGTTGTTCGGGGGTGATCTTGCCGACCAGCCGGTACATCAGCTCGCGCCAGGTCCAGAAGCTGTCGTTGGGGTTGCCGGCGACTTCGGCCAGGCCCGCCATGGCACGCTGGAACGCGTGCGAATGCAGGTTGGGCATGCCAGGCAGCAACGGCCCGGCCAGGCGTTCGGCGCCTTCTGCCGAGGCCCCAGGCGTGACCGTGGCCAGGGTGCCATCCGGTGCAACCTCAAGTCGGACATCGGTGGCCCAACCTGTGGGCAGCAGGGCGCGTTCGGCAAAGAAGGCAGGCATCTGGGGACAATCCTGTTCGGTTGGGTTGTATATACATATACAGGCGTTTGCCTGGTCGGTAAACTCCGGCAAGCTATCGATCATTCAATGAACAAAGGATCACTTGCCGTGCCGACACCTCCTGTCTCCGCGCTGGTTGCCCAGATGGGCGAAGGGCCGGCGCCGCTCTACGCCCGGGTCAAGCAGATGATTGCCCAGCAGATCGAGAACGGCAGCTGGCCACCGCACCACCGCGTGCCGTCGGAAAGCGAACTGGTCAGCCAGTTGGGCTTCAGCCGGATGACCATCAACCGTGCCCTGCGCGAACTGACTGCCGAGGGCTTGCTGGTGCGGATGCAGGGTGTCGGTACTTTCGTCGCCGAACCCAAGACCCGCTCGGCGCTGTTCGAGGTCAACAACATTGCCGACGAAATTGCCGGGCGTGGTCACCAGCATAGCTGCCAGGTGATCGTCCTGGCCGAGGAGGCCGCCGGTTCCGAGCGCGCCCTGGCCCTGGACATGCGCGAGGGCCAGCGGGTGTTCCATTCACTGATCGTGCATTACGAGAACGGCGTGCCGGTGCAGATCGAGGACCGTTACGTCAACGCCCAGGTCGCCCCTGATTACCTCAGCCAGGACTTCACCCGCCAGACGCCCTACGCCTACCTGTCCCAAGTCGCGCCGCTGACCGAGGGCGAGCATGTGGTCGAGGCGATCCTCGCCGAGCCCGAGGAATGCCGCCTGCTGCAGATCGAGCCGGGCGAGCCTTGCCTGCTCATTCGCCGCCGCACCTGGTCGGGCCGCCAGCCGGTGACCGCCGCGCGGCTGATCCACCCCGGTTCCCGTCATCGCCTGGAAGGGCGCTTCAGCAAATGAGCCCGTTGCGTGTGCTGCGTGCGCGGGATTATCCGCGCATGCCCTGGAAGAACGGCGGTGGCAGCACCGAAGAGATCACCCGTGATGCGGGGGAGGGCCTGGACGGGTTCGGTTGGCGCCTGTCGATTGCCGATATCGACGAGTCCGGTGGCTTCTCCAGCTTTGCCGGTTACCAGCGGATCATCACCGTGCTGCAGGGTGACGGCATGCGCCTGCTGGTCGATGGCCAGGCCAGCCCGCCACTGCTGCCCTTCGATGCCTTTGCCTTCAGCGGCCAGAGCCAGGTCAGCTGCACGCTGCTGGGTGGCTCGATCCGCGATTTCAACCTGATCTACGCCCCGCAGCGTTACCGTGCCCGCTTGCAGTGGCTCGACGGCAGCAGCCGGTTGTTCAGTTCGGCGTCGACCCTCCTGCTGTTTGCGGCCGATAGCGCTGTCGAGGTCGCGCTGGCGGGGCATGAGCGGCAGTGCCTGGGGTTGTATGACTGCCTGCAGGTCGAGGGTGATGACGGGCTGGTGGAGTTGGATGTGCAGGGCAGGAGCTGTCTGATTGAACTGATCCTTCGCTGATTTTGCATAGTCAGGGGCCACTGCGCCCTCCCATTCGCGGGCAAGCTCGCGAATGGGAGGGCGCAGTGGCCTTTTGCATGTGTGAGCAAGAAGGTGCGAATTATTTGGTTGCCTATGCTTGTACATACAAGTAAAGCTGTGTTTGTATAGTAGTCATCGACACACCGCCGTCGCATGACCGCAGAGGACCTTCCCGTGACTCACAACAACAAATACCGTGACGTAGAAATCCGTGCCCCCCGTGGCAACACGCTGACCGCCAAGAGCTGGCTGACCGAAGCGCCCCTGCGCATGCTGATGAACAACCTCGATCCGCAGGTTGCCGAGAACCCCAAGGAGCTGGTGGTCTACGGCGGTATCGGCCGCGCCGCGCGCAATTGGGCGTGCTACGACAAGATCGTCGAGTCCCTGACCCAGCTGAATGACGATGAAACCCTGCTGGTGCAGTCCGGCAAGCCGGTCGGTGTATTCAAGACCCACGCCAACGCGCCACGCGTGCTGATCGCCAACTCCAATCTGGTGCCGCACTGGGCCAACTGGGAACACTTCAACGAACTGGACGCCAAGGGCTTGGCCATGTACGGCCAGATGACCGCCGGCAGCTGGATCTACATCGGCAGCCAGGGCATCGTCCAAGGCACCTATGAAACCTTCGTCGAAGCCGGCCGCCAGCATTACAACGGCAGCCTCAAGGGCAAGTGGGTACTGACCGCGGGCCTGGGAGGCATGGGCGGCGCCCAGCCGCTGGCCGCGACCCTGGCCGGGGCCTGCTCGCTGAATATCGAATGCCAGCAGAGCCGCATCGATTTCCGCCTGAGCAGCCGCTACGTCGACGAACAGGCCAGCGACCTGGACGACGCCCTGGCCCGCGTCGCGCGGTACACCCGCGAAGGCAAGGCCATCTCCATTGCCCTGCTGGGCAACGCCGCCGAAATCCTTCCGGAGCTGGTCAAGCGCGGCGTGCGCCCTGACATGGTCACCGACCAGACCAGCGCCCACGACCCGCTGAACGGCTACCTGCCCGCCGGCTGGACCTGGGAGCAGTACCGCGATCGCGCGCAGACCGACCCCGCGGCGGTGGTCAAGGCCGCCAAGCAGTCCATGGCCGTGCACGTGCAGGCCATGCTCGACTTCCAGCGCCAGGGCATCCCGACCTTCGACTACGGCAACAATATCCGCCAGATGGCCAAGGACGAAGGCGTGGCCAATGCCTTCGACTTCCCAGGCTTCGTGCCGGCGTACATCCGCCCGCTGTTCTGCCGTGGCATCGGCCCGTTCCGCTGGGCGGCGCTCTCCGGTAACGCCGAGGACATCTACAAGACCGACGCCAAGGTCAAGGCGCTGATCCCGGACGACGCTCATCTGCACCGCTGGCTGGACATGGCGCGCGAGCGCATCAGCTTCCAGGGTTTGCCGGCGCGTATCTGCTGGGTTGGCCTGGGCCTGCGCGCCAAGCTTGGCCTGGCCTTCAACGAAATGGTGCGCAGCGGCGAGCTGTCGGCGCCGATCGTCATCGGCCGCGACCACCTGGACTCGGGTTCGGTCGCAAGCCCCAACCGTGAAACCGAGGCCATGCGCGATGGCTCCGATGCCGTGTCCGACTGGCCGCTGCTCAACGCACTGCTCAACACCGCCAGCGGCGCCACCTGGGTGTCGCTGCACCACGGCGGAGGCGTGGGCATGGGCTTTTCGCAGCATTCGGGGATGGTCATCGTTTGCGACGGTACCGATGACGCCGCCGAGCGCATTGCCCGCGTACTGACCAATGACCCGGCCACCGGGGTGATGCGTCATGCCGATGCCGGCTATCAGATCGCCATCGACTGCGCCAAGGAACAAGGGCTGAACCTGCCGATGATCACGCGCTGATTGGCGCGCGATGGTGGATACTGAAGAACAAGAAAAGGGCCCGCGGCCCCACGCGTACGGAGTACTGCAGTGACTGAATTGACCCTCAAGCCCGGCACCCTGACCCTGGCCCAGCTACGCGAGCTCTACCTGCGACCGGTCCGCCTCAAGCTCGATGCCAGCGCCGACCGGCAGATCGACGACAGCGTCGCCTGCGTGGAGCGCATCATCGCCGAGGACCGCACTGCCTACGGCATCAACACCGGTTTCGGCCTGCTGGCCTCGACCCGCATTGCCAGCAGTGACCTGGAAAACCTGCAGCGCTCGCTGGTGCTGTCCCACGCCGCCGGCATCGGCGCACCGTTGGACGACGCCATGGTGCGGTTGATCATGGTGTTGAAGATCAACAGCCTCAGCCGTGGTTATTCCGGCATCCGCCGCAAGGTCATCAATGCCCTGATCGCCCTGGTCAATGCCGAGGTCTACCCGCACATTCCACTCAAGGGCTCGGTCGGCGCCTCGGGTGACCTCGCGCCGCTGGCGCACATGTCGCTGGTGCTGCTCGGCGAAGGCAAGGCGCGGTACAAGGGGCAGTGGCTGCCGGCCACCGAGGCCCTGGCGGTCGCTGGCCTGGAGCCGCTGACCCTGGCCGCCAAGGAGGGCCTGGCCCTGCTCAACGGGACCCAGGCGTCCACGGCCTATGCCCTGCGTGGCCTGTTCGAGGGCGAAGACCTGTTCGCCGCCGCCGTGGCTTGCGGCGGCCTGACCGTGGAAGCGGTACTCGGCTCGCGCGCGCCGTTCGACGCCCGCATCCACGAGGCCCGCGGCCAGCGTGGGCAGATCGACGCGGCGGCCTGCTACCGAGACCTGCTCGGCGACGGCAGCGAAGTGTCGGCCTCCCACGAACACTGCGGCAAGGTCCAGGACCCGTACTCCCTGCGTTGCCAGCCGCAGGTCATGGGCGCCTGCCTGACCCAGCTGCGCCAGGCCGCCGAAGTGCTGGCCATCGAGGCCAACGCGGTGTCGGACAACCCGCTGGTGTTCGCCAAGGAAGGTGACGTGGTCTCCGGCGGTAACTTCCATGCAGAGCCCGTGGCCATGGCCGCCGACAACATGGCACTGGCGATTGCCGAGATCGGCTCGCTGAGCGAGCGACGCATCTCACTGATGATGGACAAGCACATGTCGCAGCTGCCGCCGTTCCTGGTGGAAAACGGTGGGGTCAACTCCGGTTTCATGATCGCCCAGGTCACCGCGGCCGCGCTGGCCAGCGAAAACAAGGCCCTCTCGCACCCGCACAGCGTCGACAGCCTGCCGACCTCGGCCAACCAGGAAGACCATGTGTCCATGGCCCCGGCGGCCGGCAAGCGCTTGTGGGAGATGGCTGAAAACACCCGCGGCATCATCGCCATCGAATGGCTGGGCGCCTGCCAGGGCCTGGACCTGCGTGTCGGCCTGAAGACCTCGGCCAAGCTCGAGCAAGCGCGCCAGGCCTTACGCCGCGAAGTACCGCACTACGACAAGGACCGGTTCTTCGCGCCGGACATCGAGGCTGCCGTCGAGCTACTGGCCGAGGGGCGCCTCACCGGTCTGCTGCCGACTGGGGTGCTGCCTAGCCTGTGATCTGTCCGGCCCGCGTTGCGGGCCATCGCGGCATGAGGCCGCTCCTGCAGATTAGATACGGAGACGCATTATGAGAACCCTCTGGCAGCACTGCCATGTGGCAAGCATGGCCCAGGGCAGCTACTCGATCATCGAGGAGGCAGCTATCGTCACCCGCGATGGCCGTATCGAATGGATCGGACCGCAACGCGACGCGCCGGCCATGGGCGTCGGTTCGACGGTCGACCTGGGTGGTGCCTGGGTCACCCCTGGGCTGATCGACTGCCACACCCATGCGGTGTTCGGTGGCAACCGCAGCGGCGAGTTCGAGCAGCGCCTGCAAGGCGTCAGCTACGCCGAGATTGCTGCCCAGGGCGGCGGTATCGCTAGCACCGTGCGGGCCACCCGTGCCGCCAGTGAGGACGAACTGTTCGCCAGTGCCCGGCAGCGGGTACTGGCGCTGATGCGCGATGGTGTGACCACCCTGGAGATCAAGTCCGGCTATGGTCTGGACCTGGCCAGCGAGCGCAAGATGCTCAGGGTCGCCCGGCGCCTGGGCGAGACGCTGCCGCTGACCGTGCGCAGCACCTGCCTGGCGGCCCATGCACTGCCGCCGGAGTATGCCGGCCGGGCGGATGACTACATCACCCACATCTGCGAGCAGATGCTTCCGGCCCTGGCCGACGAGGGCCTGGTGGATGCGGTGGATGCCTTCTGCGAGCACCTGGCATTTTCCCCGGCACAGGTCGAGCGGGTGTTCATCAAGGCCCGCGCGCTGGGCTTGCCGGTCAAGCTGCATGCCGAGCAGCTTTCGTCGTTGCATGGCTCGAGCCTGGCGGCGCGTTACCAGGCACTGTCGGCAGATCACCTGGAGTTCATGACCGAGGACGATGCCATCGCCATGGCCGAGTCGGGCACCGTGGCCGTGCTGTTGCCCGGCGCGTTCTACTTTCTGCGTGAAACCCAGCTGCCGCCGTTACAGGCCCTGCGCAAGCACGGGGTGAAGATCGCCCTGGCCAGCGACCTCAATCCAGGCACCTCGCCGGGGTTATCGCTGCGGCTGATGCTGAACATGGGCTGCACCTTGTTCCGCATGACCCCGGAAGAGGCGCTGGCCGGGGTCACCCAGCATGCCGCCACGGCGCTGAGCCTGGGGCACAGCCATGGCTCGCTGGAGCCGGGCAAGGTCGCCGATTTCGTCGCCTGGCAGATCGAGCGTCCGGCAGACCTTGCCTACTGGCTTGGCGGCGAGCTGTCCAAGCGGGTGATCCGCCAAGGCCGGGAGATAACCCATTGAGAGGCGATATGGACAAGGTACTGAGCTTTCATCAAGGGGAACTGCCGCTGCTGGTCAGCATGCCTCACGCCGGCTTGAAGCTGACCCCGGCGGTCGCAGACGGGCTGGTGGCGCCGGCCCGCAGCCTGCCGGACACCGACTGGCACATTCCGCGTCTGTATGACTTCGCGCGTGAGCTGGGCGCCAGTGTCGTGGCGGCGCAGTACTCGCGTTTCGTCATCGACCTGAACCGCCCGGACGATGACAAGCCCCTGTATGCCGGGGCGACCACCGGCTTGTACCCGGCCACGCTGTTCGATGGCGAGCCGCTGTTCGAGACCGGGCGCGAGCCGAGTGCCGAAGAGCGCTCGACCTACCTGGAGCAGATCTGGCGGCCTTACCATGAGACGCTCCAGCGCGAGCTGACCCGCCTGCGCGACACGTTCGGCTACGCGCTGCTGTGGGACGCACACTCGATCCGCTCTCAGGTACCGCACCTGTTCGATGGCAGGCTGCCAGACTTCAACCTCGGTACTTTCAATGGCGCCAGTTGCGACCCTGCCCTGGCCGAGCGCCTGCAGGGCATCTGTGCCGAAGCCGAGGGTTACAGCCATGTGCTCAATGGCCGCTTCAAGGGCGGGCACATCACCCGGCACTACGGTGATCCGGCGAACCATGTCCATGCGGTGCAACTGGAGCTGGCGCAGAGCACCTATATGGATGAAATGGCACCCTTCGCTTATCGCGAGGACCTTGCCCCGCCAACCCAGGCAGTACTGCGCCAGTTGCTGCAAGCTGTGCTGGCCTGGGGTAGGGAGCGGTATCAGGTGTAAGCCGGAAACTGCCAGGATGCAGGCCCTGTCGAACGCGGGTAGAACACCCATCAGCGCTCGACAGGGCATGTGCAAGACTCACCCGTGGTCAAGCCCTTCCTGAATGGTCAACTCGCGGATCAGTACCTGCTGCTCGTTCTCGTATTGACGTTGCAGGGCAGCGTATTGCTCGGCCAGCGCTTCGATCGACTGCCCCGGGAATCGATCGGGCACTGCCAGCACGCGCTCCTGATAGGCCTGTTCAAGCGCAGTGAAACGCTCGGCATGGGCTTGGCGCAAGTAGTCGACCCAGAAATCACGCTGGGCCGCATAACGCATGAAGGGTTCGCCGTTTTCCCCTTGTTGTACCCGTGCCAGAGCGGCGTCCAGCTCCCCCGGCCGGATGCTGGCCACCGCTCGGTACAGCATATTGCTTGGCGGCAGGGGCAGGTCCAACTCCTCTGCCCAGCGCAGACGGTAGGCCAGGCGCACCTCCGCTTCGTCGCGGGTCCCGGCCTGTTCGCGAGCGATGTCGTCGAGCTCCTGCAAACGGTATAGGCGGCGAGTCAGTCGATAAAGCGTCTGTCCACGCAACGTTTCTGGCACGTCCTTGAGGGACTGCTCGGTGAAAATCCGGATTTCGATCTGGTTGAACACCAGCCAAGCGCCGTCATGGCAAGTCTGGTCGCCGGTATCTGGGTGGACCAGCGCTTCCTGGGCCATGCCGTTGAACAGCAGGCGGTCCTGGGTATCGAGCGCCGCGACTTCCAGCACCCGCCAGACACGCCCAGCAAACTCGGCTCGGGTGCTTGCCGTCCGGTAAGGGGCCGTTTGCGTCAAACGCCCGACCAAGCCCAGTAGATCGCCGGCCTGCGTGTCGTCCTCAAGTTGTTGCCAGAGTGCCCGATGTGCTTCGTTTTCTTCTATGGAACCCAGCAACCATGCTTCTACATCAGGAATTTCCTCTGCAGGATCAATGAGGGGACTGTGGATATGGCCGGATGAACTGGAATTGGATTCGGAACCTGTGTCGGAGTCATGGGATTGGTGCCACCGAATTGCGCGAATGTCTTCAGGAACATGCATGTTGAAGGAGTAGGAGCGGTTTTGATTGGGGGCCTCGGAAACATGGGCGCGGTAAACCGTGTCATGGCTCAGTGGATTGTTGAGAAGGGAAATCTCTGTGTGCCCGTTATCATTACGTGGGTTGTACAGGATGTGATCCGGTAGTTCGGTGAGTTGGTTATTGTCCAGGTCCAAGAAGCTTAGAGGCAACAAGTCATCCAGCCAGTTGGGCCAGCTTTGCAGTCCAGTATTGCTCAGGTACAGGTTACGCAGGTGTGGCGCCAAGCCTGAAACATCCGTGATTTCACCCAGGCGGTTGCCATGCAGGTCCAACGAACTGAGTGTGGGCATGCGGCCAAAGAACGTCATAGCCTGCTGGTCCACCAACAGCCCCTGGTCTTCCAGCGTCAAGCTTTCCAGCACCGGCAGTTCCAGCAGCACCGAGGGCAACGAGGTCATCGGTTGAACGTGCCCCCTGAAGCTCAGGTGGGTCAAACCCTCGAAGCCCTGCAGGAATCGATTGAGTTGGCCCGGGGTGGTGGACACCCGAGTGAGGTGGATATTGCGCACCCGTGGGTAGAAGAACACCGGCAGCTGTGGAGGAAAGTCCACCAGTGCGATTCCTTCCAGGTGCAAAGGTGAAAAAGTACTGCCTGCGCTGTAGAGGCGCCAGAATGCAAGGATAGTTTCGCCGATTCGTGTTCGGGCCTGTACCCTTTCCTCGCTCAAGGGCATCGTCGAGCTGGAGGCCTGTGCCCAGTTGTCGATAGCGTCACGCAACAGGGCCCGCTCGCGCACGTACTTATCCAGTCTGGCCTGAACGGGAGGAGGCAGGTCGACGTTTAAGCTGAATCGGCGGCCTGGCAGGTCATTGTTCAGGCGTAGTCTCATGAGGGTGTCGGGGAAGAGAGCGTTGCCCTGCAGGGAAATTTCCGTGTGATGCCCGCCCCCAGCCTCGGTTGTCCAAAGGTATTCCGGCACTACGGTTAAATGGTTATCGCGCAGCGAAAGCTCGTCGAGCAAATCGAGCGTGCGGCTATCCAGCCATGAGGGCCAATGATCCATGCCAGTGCGATCCAGCCCCAGGTAACGCAAACGCAGGCCGCTCAGGTCCGCGCTGGGCAGGTAGATGAACCGATTGCCGCTTAGGTCAAGCCGTTCGAGGTGTGCCAGCCTTCGGAGGGGGGCGGTATTGATGGATATCAGCAGGATGTCCTGGTTGATCAACCGTAGTTCCCTGAGTTCGGGCAGGTAGTGGGCAACCAGACCAAGCAGGGTCGAGGACAACGGTTGCAGGCCGCCAGTGGATTGGGGGCAGCTGATTTCCAAGGAACGGATCCGCGAAAAGCGGCTCAGGAATGCATCAAACGCCGGAATGTCAGTGTAAGTGAACGGCGCGGGCATGAGCGGGGTTTCGACCAGCTGTAACTGATCGACGCGCTGGAAGAAAAATTCGGGCAAGCGCCCGGGAAAGTCGACCAGGTACACCTGTTGCAACCGCAGCGGGGCCGAGCCGCGACCTATTTCGGGCAGGTGGGTGGCAGTCCAGTGCTGCCAGATCGCATCGTGGATACGCTCCCGGCTGGCTATCCGGGCGTTCAGTCCGGGCAGGGCTGCCGAAGCATCACCCCAGGCATTCATGTCCGTCTCCAGCGCTTGTCGCTCGGCAAGCAGCTGGAGCAGGCGGCCATGGATGCGCTCGCGGCTCAGGCCCGCGTCCTCCAGCGCTGTCAGGATGGCCTCGGCAGAACTTCGCGCCTCGTCTTGCAGGTCGAGCCAGCGGATCAAGTCCAGCAAGGTGTCTCGGGTAATGTAACCGCCCATTGCCCCGCGACCACTCAAGGGATAGCCCGCGCGTCCGTCGGCGAGCCGCATGGGGGACCTGTGGCCCGGCCTGACCGGCTGCATCCGCAGTACCTGCCTGAGTGTTCGCCGCGGTAACGCCGCGCTTTGCTGCACTGCCCGTTTCAACCCAGGTCCGTCCCATACGCCGGGGAAGCCCAGCGCCAAACGTGGTGCGTCAGGCAATGCATGCAGTACCGATGCATAGAGCGTGTCACGCCCGTGCAGCGCGTGACCCTCGGCGTCATAGGCCTCGTAGCCGTCAGCGACTTTGCTCAGGACCTTGCGTATTACTGCATTCTCGGCCCCGACGCTGTCTATCAGCGGACCGTGGAACGTGCCCATCCGGACTTCCAGGCGAACGTCGGGCGACCAGCCAGGCAGGTGTTCCAGGGTGTGCAGGATCAGCCTGTCGGTATCCGGGTTGATCACCGACTCCAGGTACAGGCCTTCATAAGCGCGCGTCAGGCGAACCTGCTGCTGGTATGCGCGGATTTCCTCGGCCATGTGCGCAGGGACCTTGCCGCTCGCCAGTTGCTCCAGGTCGGCGGGGCTGGCGCTGCGCACCAACTCTTCGGCGATGGGGGTGGGCAGCGCAGGGTAGACCCGCTCGATCATCGCGACGCCCGGCAGTTGGCTCACGGACAGTGCCCTGTAGCGCGAAGCGTAAACCCCTGCCCGAGTTCGCAGGTCACTGTCCGGCAACGAGCGCTCGATCTCCTGATCCAGCTTGAAACGCCGCATCGTATCCTCCAGCAGCGCCGGAGGGCGCAGGTTTTCGCTGAGTACCCGGCGCAAGACGGCTTCATGGGTATCGCTCACTCGCAGGATGCGCTGCGCGGTCTCATCGGAAAACGCCAAGGTGGAAGATCCCAGGCGACGGAACAAGGTCAGGCCTTCCCACTCCAGCGGCCGATCCAGCTCGTGCTGCCAGGCACCGGCACCGTTGTGGCGCAAGGGCGGTTCATAGGACAGCACCTTGGTTGGGTGTTCGAGGTGGTACTGACTGCCGGCAAGGTCGGGCTTTACCGAATATACCTTGTCTTCCAGCGCCAGCCAGGTCTTGCCCTGGTAGTGATAGAGTCCGAATTCGTCGGGCTCTATACCGCTTGGCAGCAGGACATCGTGGGCAAAGGGCGCCAGGTCGGGTTTCCACAGGCGCGTTTGGCCGTCAGGCAAGGTCACCGGTTTGAGCTCTTCGATGAACGATGGGGTCTCGACCGCAATCCGTTCGTTCGCGGGTGTTTTGCCCGCGCCAGCCGCGGCCAGCGCTGCAATCAGTGCAGCATTCTCGATCACATCGATCAGGTAGCCCAGGGCCTGTTGCCGCTCGCCACGGCTCCAGCTCTCGATGCCTTCATAGGACTCATAACTCAATTGAATGGCGGTCACGCCGAGCATGATCTGTCCCAGCACGGGGACGAAGAACGCGGCGATATTTAACGCCTGAAAAACTGTTCCCGCGAAGTACTGCACACGTTCATCGAAGGTCTTCTGGTCTTGGGCTGCGGTGGGTACCGCGTGAAACAGGGCATCGTCGCGCAGGACCCTGATTTTTTGCCGGATAATCTCTGACAGAAAGCTACCGCTAAAGGCGTGCTCGCGCAGGTGCAGTTTCGCAGTCGGGTCCAGCCGACGGTCATACCAACCCATTTCCTCGATCCAGACCACAGGACGCAAGTGATCTTCCAGCTTGCCCAGCAGGAGGTTTGCCTGGCGGGCGGGAAGAAAGCGTTTGAAGAACGCCAGGTAGTCCGCCTGCAGCAGCCTTTCGCGCAAGGCCTTGGCAAATGCCAGGGTCGAGGGATATTCCTTGAGCGGACACACCGGGTCTTCGGGGATGTAGACGGCCACCGGTTCGATCTCGCTGGCACTGTCCCGGGTCTTGCCGATGACCACGATACCGGTCAGCTCCACTTCCCAGAGCCGCAGAAAACTGCACGTCACCGGCTGGTTATCGAGTTTCGCCGGTTTGTTGGTCGCGACGTCCAGTAATACACCATACAGTTTCTCGCTGATGGCCTTTTGCATATAAGCCAGGTGCACGTGCAGGCTGAACGCGGATTGTTCCGCCCGTTTCAATAGTCCGTGCCGATTATAAGTCGCCGCATCGGGGGCCTCGTCCGGGGCAGACGGCGGATTGAACACGGCATCGATTTGCGCCTGGTACTTTGCGCCCAAGTCCAGTTCTCGGCACAAGGCAGCGAACTGTTCAGGGGCAATCGCCATTGTTTCGCGACTCAGGGCTACTCCGTTGATGGGGTAGTGATCATAGATCGCCGCTTTATGTCGGGCATCCTCGTCCATGCCGCCAATCTGTGCTTCGGCAGCTTCGAAGTTCTGCAGTGCCGCGGCCAGCAGTGTCTGGGTAGCATTCTTCAGCGCCTTTTGCCTTTCGACCAGTGGATCGCGGGACGCGGCGGCGAACGACTGGTCGGCCTGGGCTCGTCGGGCATGGAACAGGTAGGTGTTGCGTACATCGATGTCCAGGCCGAAGCGCGCCTTGAGCGCGGCGCTCAGCAGCGGCTCGGCAAAGGCTTCATGACCCGGCAGGGGGGCCATCGCCTCGCGCACGGCCTGTTCATGAAGCCGTTGCCTGGCATGAGTCTCTTGTACCTGCCGTATAACGTCGGGCATCGACAGGCAAGAGTGCTCGATCAAGGAGGACGTTGATCCGAGGGTGCTGCGCAAGTTGTTCAGTGTTTGTGGCGAGGCGTTGAGCAACCACGCGGGAACTTTATTCTTTATGGTGTGGAAGTGCGTATTTACTGCCGTAGGCTTATTACCCGTGTGGGTGGAAACATCAACGAGGTCTGACATGCTGGAACCTGTGTTTAACAATAGAGGGGCGCCTTGATGGTAGGGCGCCGGCCCGCTATTAAAAAAATCAAATTTCCTATCATGCCGCTCAGTAAATGAACCGTAATTAGAATGGATAAAATAAATAGCTAATGCCTCTTGCCCTGACCCGGGCAAAGGTATTTGGGAAGAGCCATACCCGGCATCCATGGGGCAGGCAGATGCCAACCTCGGAGGGGCTGGGCAACCTTGAGGCCCTCAAGCGCAACACAGGGGCATGCTCTGAGCGCGATTCAGGTTTATGATGCCAAACGGCAGAATAAATCCCCACACGGAGTGCGCAATGCAGACCTTGTACCCGCAGATCAAACCCTACGCCCGGCACGATCTGGCCGTGGAAGCGCCGCATGTGTTGTATGTCGACGAGAGCGGCTCGCCCGAGGGTCTGCCGGTGGTGTTCATCCACGGCGGCCCGGGCGCCGGTTGCGATGCGCAGAGCCGCTGCTACTTCGACCCGAACATCTACCGCATCATCACCTTCGACCAGCGCGGCTGCGGGCGCTCCACCCCCCATGCCAGCCTGGAGAACAACACCACCTGGCACCTGATCGAAGACCTGGAGCGCATCCGCGAGCACCTGGGCGTGGACAAGTGGCTGCTGTTCGGTGGCTCGTGGGGCTCGACCCTGGCCCTGGCCTATGCCCAGTCCCATCCCGAGCGGGTGCATGGCCTGATCCTGCGCGGTATCTTCCTGTGCCGCCCGCAAGAGATCGAATGGTTCTACCAGGGCGGTGCCAGCCGCCTGTTCCCGGACTACTGGCAGGACTACATTGCGCCGATCCCGCCGGAAGAACGCGGCGACATGCTCAAGGCCTTCCACAAGCGCCTGACCGGCAACGACCAGATCGCCCAGATGCACGCGGCCAAGGCCTGGTCGACCTGGGAAGGGCGGACCGCAACCCTGCGCCCCAACCCGCTGGTGGTCGACCGCTTCTCCGAACCGCAGCGGGCGTTGTCGATCGCCCGCATCGAATGCCACTATTTCATGAACAACGCGTTCCTCGAGCCGGACCAGTTGATCCGCGACATGCCCAAGATCGCCCACCTGCCGGCGGTCATCGTGCACGGCCGCTATGATGTGATCTGCCCGCTGGACAACGCCTGGGAACTGCACCAGGCCTGGCCGAACAGCGAGCTCAAGGTGATCCGCGACGCCGGCCACGCCGCGTCCGAGCCGGGGATCACCGACGCCCTGGTGCGCGCCGCCGAGCAAATGGCCCGGCGCCTGCTTGACCTGCCTCTGGAAGAAGCATGAAGGGGCTGTTGCAACGGGTGCGCGGCGCCCGGGTCGAGGTGGCCGGGGAGGTCGTCGGCGCCATCGACCAAGGCCTGCTGGTGCTGGTGGCGGTCGAACCGGGCGACACCCGCGAGCAGGCCGACAAGCTGCTGCACAAACTGCTGAACTACCGGGTGTTCAGTGACGCCGAAGGCAAGATGAACCTGTCGCTCAAGGACATCGGCGGCGGCCTGCTGCTGGTATCCCAGTTCACCTTGGCGGCCGACACCCGCAGTGGCATGCGCCCGGGCTTCTCGACGGCCGCGCCGCCGGCGCTGGGCGCCGAGCTGTTCGAGTACTTGCTGGCCCAGGCCAAGGTCGCGCACGCGCCGGTGGCCAGCGGTCGCTTCGGCGCGGACATGCAAGTGCACCTGGTCAATGATGGCCCTGTAACATTTATGTTACAGATATGAGACTGAATAACCCCTTGTGAGTCTGAAAAGCGGGGTTATGTGCAACAAATAGTTATGCAGCCTGATGCGTTGTCCCGCGGCCTGCTGGATAATCGCGCGCTGCGTGGACCTGCGTTCGCGGGTTCGTTTCACCCTGACTTGAGCGCTGTCCGGAACCGATTGGGGAATCATTGCGCCCATTCGGGGTCCGAACAGTGCTCGCCAACCCGGCATTCGTCGCTGGCCGTTGGTTCTATGATCTGTTTTCGGCGAGGGTTGCTCGTGATTGTAAGTCCCCAAAACGCACCAAGAATTCCCGGCAAACGGCTGCGCAAGGCCTTTTTGGCAGGCGCAACCCTGGTCGGCCTGCTGAGCACCGGCCAACTGTGGGCATTCAATCTTGATGATGTTGCAGCCAAGGCAAAGGATCTGGCCGGCCAGAAATACGAAGCGCCGAAGAGCAATCTGCCGGCGGTATTCCGCGACATGAAGTTCGCCGACTACCAGAAGATCCGCTTCCTGCAGGAAAAGGCCGAGTGGGCTGACGAAAAGACCCCCTTCAAGCTGTCGTTCTACCACCAAGGCATGCACTTCGACACGCCGGTGAAAATCAACGAAGTCACCGCGACCACGGTCGATGAAATCAAGTACGACCCGAGCCGTTTCGACTTCGGTGACGTGCCGCACGACGCCAAGAGCACCGAAAACCTGGGCTATGCCGGTTTCCGCGTGCTCTACCCGATCAACAAGGCCGACAAGCAGGACGAGATCATGACCCTGCTTGGCGCCAGCTATTTCCGCGTGGTCGGCAAGGGCCACGTCTATGGCCTGTCGGCCCGTGGCCTGGCCATCGACACCGCGCTGCCGTCCGGCGAGGAGTTCCCGCGCTTCACCGAGTTCTGGGTCGAGCGTCCCAAGCCTGCCGACAAGCACCTGGTGATCTACGCCCTGCTCGACTCGCCGCGCTCGACCGGCGCCTACAAGCTGATCCTGCGTCCGGGCAGCGATACCATCGTCGACGTCAAGTCGCGGGTGTACCTGCGTGACAACGTCAGCCGCCTGGGCGTCGCACCCTTGACCAGCATGTTCCTGTTTGGCGGCAACCAGCCGTCCAAGGTGCTGAACTACCGTCCGGCCCTGCACGACTCCGAAGGCCTGTCGATCCATGCCGGCAATGGCGAATGGCTGTGGCGTCCGCTGAACAACCCGCGGCACCTGGCCGTGAGCAACTTCAGCGTGGAAAACCCGCGTGGTTTCGGCCTGCTCCAGCGCCAGCGCGAGTTCAGCCACTACCAAGACCTGGATGACAACTACCAGAAGCGTCCGAGCGCCTGGATCGAGCCGCGTGGCGACTGGGGCAAGGGCACCGTCGACCTGGTCGAGATCCCCACCGCCGACGAGACCAACGACAACATCGTGGCCTTCTGGAGCCCGGAGAAGCTGCCTGAGCCGGGCCAGCCGTTCGATTACGACTACCGCCTGCACTGGACCATCGACGAGTCCCAGTTCCACGCCCCGGACCTGGGCTGGGTCAAGCAGACCCTGCGCTCGACCGGTGACGTCAAGCAGTCCAACCTGATCCGCCAGCCAGACGGCAGCGTCGCCTTCCTGGTCGACTTCGAAGGCCCGGTGCTGGCCAAGCTGCCTGAAGACACCGCGCTGCGCAGCCAGGTCAGCATCGGCGACAACGCCGAACTGGTCGAAAACAACCTGCGCTACAACCCTGGGACCAAGGGCTGGCGCCTGACCCTGCGGATGAAGATCAAGGACCCTGCCAAGTCGGTCGAGATGCGCGCGGCGCTGCTGCGCGACGTTCCGGTCGAGCCAGCCAAGGACACCCAGCAGGACAAGGCAGCGGCCAAGCACGTCAAGGCCGAGAAGACCGCCAAGGGACAAGCGCCAGCCGAGCAACCTGCCGCCGACGCGGCCACCACCAACGGGGCCCCGGCCACCACCGAACAGGTGTTGACCGAAACCTGGAGCTATCAGTTGCCAGCCGATGAGTAACTCAAGCCCACGGCCAGAATCGCTTGGCGAGTATCTGGCCCACCTCCCACTGAGCGATGAGCAGCGCGCCGAACTCGCCAGCTGTTCCTCGTTCAGCGAGTTGCACCAACGCCTTTCGGCGCAGCCCGCGGCTGCCCCAGGAGAAGCCGTGCAGGCTTCGGTCGGCAGCCGTCTGACCCTGGGCAGCGCCGCCGAGCTCGAAGAGGCCGAGATGCTTGGCGTCGATGCCAGCGGTCGCCTGCGCCTGAAGATCGCCCCGCCGATCCAGCGCACCCGGGTGATCCCGGAGCCGTGGCGTACCAATATCCTGATCCGTGCGTGGCGCCGCCTGACCGGGCGCAGCAACGCCGCGCAGCCGCCCAAGCGCGAGCTGCCAGCGGCACGCTGGCGCTGGGTAGGCTCCCTGCGTCGCTACATCCTGCTGACGCTGATGCTTGGCCAGACCTTGGTTGCTGGCTGGTACATGAAAGGTATCCTGCCGTACCAGGGCTGGTCGTTCGTCGACCTCGACGAGATCACCCGTCAGCCGCTGATCGACACCGTCATCCAGGTCTGGCCGTATGCCTTGCAGACCAGCATCCTGATTCTCTTCGGCATCCTCTTCTGCTGGGTGTCGGCCGGGTTCTGGACCGCCTTGATGGGTTTCCTCGAGCTGCTCACGGGGCGCGACAAATACCGCATTTCCGGCAGCAGCGCCGGCAATGAGCCGATCGAGGCGGGCGCGCGTACCGCGATCGTCATGCCGATCTGCAACGAGGACGTGCCACGCGTCTTCGCCGGCCTGCGCGCGACCTTCGAGTCGGTGGCCGCCACCGGTGACCTGGACCGCTTCGATTTCTTCGTGCTCAGCGACACCAACGACACCGACATCGCCGTGGCCGAGCAACAGGCCTGGCTTGAGGTCTGCCGCGAGGCCAAGGGCTTCGGGCGCATCTTCTATCGACGCCGGCGCCGCCGGGTCAAGCGCAAGAGCGGCAACCTCGACGACTTCTGCCGCCGCTGGGGTGGCGAGTACCGCTACATGGTGGTGCTCGATGCCGACAGCGTGATGAGCGGCGAGTGCCTGACCAGCCTGGTGCGCCTGATGGAGGCCAACCCGGACGCCGGTATCGTCCAGACCGCACCCAGGGCCTCGGGCATGGACACCCTGTACGCGCGCATGCAGCAGTTCGCGACCCGCGTCTACGGCCCTCTGTTCACTGCCGGCCTGCACTTCTGGCAGCTGGGCGAATCGCATTACTGGGGCCACAACGCGATCATTCGCATGAAACCCTTCATCGAGCACTGCGCCCTGGCGCCGTTGCCTGGCAAGGGTGCGTTCGCTGGCGCGATCCTCTCCCACGACTTCGTCGAAGCCGCGCTGATGCGCCGTGCCGGCTGGGGCGTGTGGATCGCCTACGACCTGCCGGGCAGCTATGAAGAACTGCCGCCAAACCTGCTCGACGAGCTCAAGCGCGACCGGCGCTGGTGCCACGGCAACCTGATGAACTTCCGCCTGTTCCTGGTCAAGGGCATGCACCCGGTGCACCGTGCGGTGTTTCTCACCGGGGTGATGTCCTACCTGTCGGCGCCCTTGTGGTTCTTCTTCCTGGTGCTGTCGACCGCGCTCTTGGCGACCAACACGCTGATGGAGCCGCAGTACTTCCTCGAGCCCTTCCAGCTCTACCCGCTGTGGCCGCAGTGGCACCCGGAGAAGGCCATCGCGCTGTTCTCCACCACGATCGTGCTGCTGTTCCTGCCCAAGCTGCTCAGCATCATCCTGATCTGGGCCAAGGGCGCCAAGGAGTTCGGTGGACGGATCAAGGTGACGTTGTCGATGCTGATGGAGATGCTCTTCTCCATGTTGCTCGCACCCGTGCGCATGATCTTCCACACCCGCTTCGTGCTGGCGGCCTTCCTCGGCTGGGCGGCGACCTGGAACTCGCCGCAGCGTGACGACGACTCCACCCCATGGAGCGAAGCGGTGCGTCGTCATGGACCGCAGACCCTGCTGGGTATCGCCTGGGCGTTGCTGGTGGCCTGGTTGAACCCCAGCTTTCTCTGGTGGCTGGTGCCGATCGTGGGCTCGCTGATCCTGTCGATTCCGGTATCGGTGATCTCCAGCCGGGTCAAGCTGGGCTTGCGTGCCAAGGATGAGAAGCTGTTCCTCATCCCCGAGGAGTACGCCACCCCGCACGAGCTGTTGGCGACTGACCAGTACACCCATGAAAACCGCTGGCATGCGCTCAACGACGGCTTTGTCCGGGCGGTGGTCGATCCGCGCCAGAACGCCCTGGCCTGTGCCATGGGCACGGCCCGGCATGGTCTGGCCGAGCCGATCGAAGTGGTGCGCGCCGAACAGGTCGCCAAGGCGCTGGAAGCCGGGCCCACGGGCCTGGACGGCAATACCCGCCTGGCCCTGTTGAGCGATCCGGTCGCCCTGTCGCGCCTGCATGAGCGGGTCTGGGCCGAGCACAAGACCCAATGGCTGGACGCCTGGCGCAGCTCGATCGCCAACGACCCGCACTCGCCCTTGCTGCCGCTGCACCCGGAGGGTCAGGCCCAGCCTTCGCTGGTCGGCGCCTGAACCCCATACGCTGTGGGAGCGGGCCTGCCCGCTTCCACAGGCACGCTGCCTGCCTGGTGAGCGAGGCGCACAACAAACTCCCCCAGCCTCTAGGTCCCGACGCGCGCATGCGTTAGCATCCCCCCCGATATTTGAGCATCGGCCGTACGGCCGGTCGCTGCCAACAATAACGTTCGTACTCTTTCTTCCTAGGGGACCTGGTGATGATGAAGAAATACCTGTCGCGACTGCTGGTCGGTGTCACTGCGCTGGTCGCGGTCACTGCCGCCCAGGCGGGCGCCATCGAGGACGCGGTCAAGCGCGGCACCCTGCGGGTGGGCATGGACCCGACCTACATGCCGTTCGAGATGACCAACAAGCGCGGCGAGATCATCGGCTTCGAAGTGGACATTCTCAAGGCCATGGCCAAGTCCATGGGCGTGAAGCTGGAGACCGTCTCCACCGCCTACGACGGCATCATCCCGGCGCTGCTCACCGACAAGTTCGACATCATCGGCAGCGGCATGACCCTGACCCAGGAACGCAACCTGCGCCTGAACTTCAGCGAACCCTTCATCGTGGTCGGCCAGACCCTGCTGATCCGCAAGGAGCTGGCGGACAAGGTCAAGTCGTACAAGGACCTGAACACCGCCGATTACCGAATCACCTCCAAGCTGGGCACCACCGGCGAGATGGTCGCCAAGAAGCTGATCAGCAAGGCCAAGTACCACGGCTACGACAACGAACAGGAAGCGGTGATGGACGTGGTCAACGGCAAGGCCGACGCCTTCGTCTACGACGCGCCCTACAACGTGGTGGCGGTGAACAAGGCCGGTGCCGGCAAGCTGCTGTTCCTCGACGAGCCGTTCACCTACGAGCCACTGGCCTTCGGCCTGAAGAAGGGCGACTACGACAGCATCAACTTCATCAACAACTTCCTGCACCAGATCAAGCACGACGGTACCTACGATCGAATTCACGACAAGTGGTTCAAGAACACCGACTGGCTGAAGGAAATGGAATAAGGCACAGCCGCAAGCCGCAAGTGACAAGCTGCAAGTAGAAGCGCAACGGTGTACGTCCCGCCTTTACTTTCAGCTTGTAGCTTGCGGCTTGCCGCTTCAAGCAACTACGGAACTACCCGACGTGATCAAACACAAGAAAGCCCAGTGGCCCTGGCACGGGCTGACCGCCCTGGTGCTGGTGGGCCTGGCAATCAGCCTGTACTTCGCCACTTCGATGATTTCCTACGAATGGCGCTGGAACCGGGTACCGCAGTATTTCGCCTACCAGGCCGAGGACGCCCAGCGCGCCGCCGGCTACGGCACCGTGCAGGACATCGTCAGCCAGGGCGACATGGCCCGCGTCACCCTGCGTGACGAGGATGGCGGCGAGCAGGTCCTGGACGTCGAGCAGTCCAGCCTGCAAGTCAGCAAGGGCGACGACGTCGCCGAGGGCGACATGGTCGGCCTGACCCGCCACTGGGCCGCGGGACCACTGGCCTGGGGGCTCTGGACCACCCTGTGGATCTCGGTGGTGTCCGGTGCCTTCGGCTTGCTGATCGGCCTGTTCGCCGGCCTGTGCCGGCTGTCGAGCAACCCGACCCTGCGTGACCTGTCGACGGTCTATGTCGAACTGGTGCGCGGCACACCGCTGTTGGTGCAGATCTTCATCTTCTACTTCTTCATCGGCACCGTGCTCAACCTGTCCCGCGAGTTCGCCGGGGTGGCGGCGCTGGCGCTGTTCACCGGTGCGTACGTGGCCGAGATCGTGCGCGCAGGCGTGCAGTCGATCGCCAAGGGGCAGGGCGAGGCGGCCCGCTCGCTGGGGCTCAATACCAGCCAGTCGATGCGTCACGTGATCCTGCCACAGGCGTTCAAGCGCGTGCTGCCGCCGCTGGCCGGACAGTTCATCAGCCTGGTCAAGGACACCTCGCTGGTGTCGGTGATCGCCATTACCGAGCTGACCAAGAGCGGCCGCGAGGCTATCACCACCTCGTTCTCGACCTTCGAGATCTGGTTCTGCGTGGCAGGGCTCTACCTGCTGATCAACCTGCCGCTGTCGCATTTCGCCAGCCGGCTCGAGCGGAGGCTTGCGCAAAGTGATTGAAGTCCGTGACCTGCTGAAAGTCTTCGACACCCGCGGCCAGGTCGTGCGCGCGGTCGATACCGTCACCACGCGCGTGGCCAAGGGCGAAGTGGTGGTGGTCCTGGGCCCGTCCGGTTCGGGCAAGTCGACCTTCCTGCGCTGCCTCAACGGCCTTGAGGATTTCGACCAGGGCCATGTCGCCATCGACGGCCTGCAACTGGACGATCCGAAGACCGACATCAACGCCTACCGCCGTGAAGTCGGCATGGTGTTCCAGCATTTCAACCTGTTCCCGCACATGACCGTGCTGGAGAACCTGTGCCTGGCGCAGAAGGTGGTGCGCAAGCGCGGCAAGGCCGAGCGCGAGGCCAAGGCCCGTGCGCTGCTGCTCAAGGTCGGCATCAGCGAGAAGGCCAACGAGTTCCCCTCGCGTCTTTCCGGCGGGCAGCAGCAGCGCGTGGCCATCGCCCGCGCCCTGGCGATGGACCCGAAGGTCATGCTGTTCGACGAACCGACCTCGGCGCTCGACCCGGAGATGGTCGGTGAAGTGCTGGATGTCATGAAGACCCTGGCCCAGGAAGGCATGACCATGGTCTGCGTCACCCACGAAATGGGCTTTGCCCGGGAAGTGGCGGACCGTGTGCTGTTCTTCGATCATGGCAAGCTGCTCGAAGACTCGCCACCGAAGGCGTTCTTCAACGCCCCCAGGGATCCGCGCGCCCAGGCATTCCTGCGCCAAGTTTTGTAGGGGCTGAGCCTTATAGCTGGAACCGCCCCACCAACCCCTGCAAGTGCGTCCCCAGCCTTGCCAGCTCGACGCTCGACGCCGCGGTTTCTTCACTGGCGGCAGAGGTCTGGTCGGAGATATCGCGCACGTTCATCACGCTGCGGTTGATCTCTTCGGCCACGGCGCTCTGCTGCTCGGCCGCGGTGGCGATCTGCTGGTTCATCGCCTGGATCGAGGACACCGTGCGGGTAATGGTGTCCAGCGAGCTGCCGGCCCGGCGAGTAAGCTCCACGCTGCTGTCGGTCAGGGTGCGGCTGCTGTCCATGACACTGGCGGCCTGCTGGGTGCCATGCTGCAGGCCGGCAATCAGCTCTTCGATCTCTTCGGTGGATTTTTGCGTGCGCAGGGCCAGGCTGCGCACCTCATCGGCGACCACGGCAAAGCCTCGGCCCGCCTCGCCCGCGCGGGCGGCCTCGATGGCGGCATTGAGCGCCAGCAGGTTGGTCTGCTGGGCGACCGACTTGATCACGTCGAGCACGCTGCCGATCTTGTCGCTCTCGGACTTGAGCTGGTTCATGGCCTCGGTGGAGTGCTCCACTTCGGTCGCCAGGCGCTCGATCTGGGCGATGGCCTCGCCGACCACGCGGTCGCCTTCGCGGGCCTGCTGATCGGCCATCAGCGCCGCTTCCGAGGCTTGCTCGGCATTGCGCGCGACCTCCTGCACGGTGGCGGCCATTTCATTCATGGCGGTAGCGACCTGGTCGGTCTCGATCTTCTGGTTGTTGACTCCGGCGCTGGTCTGCTCGGTGACCGCCGAGAGTTCCTCGGCGGCGCTGGCGATCTGGGTGACGCCATCGCCGATGCCGCCGATCAGTTCACGCAGGTTGCCGGTCATGCGCTGCATGCTCGCTTGCAACTGGCCCAGCTCGTCACGGCGCTCGATCTGCAGGACCTGCCGCAGGTCACCGTTGGCCACGCGCTCGGCGGCAATAAGGGTCTGGCGCAGGGGCGCGACGATCTGCCGGGTGATGGCCCAGGCGGCGAGGATACCGAAGAACAGGGCCAGTACAGCTGCGCCGGCCAACATCGATTTGGCGTGCTGGGCATCGGCGTCGCGCACCTGGGTCTGCGAGAGGGTCAGGGCCTGGCTGTTGTCGATAAGCACCTGGCCTTGTTCAATCATGCGCTGCAAGGCTTCGTCCGTGGCGGCGTGGGCCGAGCCAAAGCGGGTTACGGTATCACGGTAGGCCGCCAGGGCACGCCCAGCGGCGTCGAGTGCGGTGGCGTACTCGGGGGGCAATTGGCTCGGCAGTGAGGTGAGGAGCGCGGCCGCCTGGCCGATGGCGTCGAGGGCCGTCTGCAGGTTCTCGGCAGTGCTGCTGTAGGTATAGCCACGCACCTCGAAGCGCGCCTGCTGTAACAGCGTGCTGGCCCGTACGGTGGTGGCGAACTGCGCCAAGTCGGTGGCTTGCAGCAAGCGTTGCTCGACCTGGCCGATCAGTTCGGCCGCCTGGTCGGCACTAGTGGCCAGCACGGCATGGCTGGCTTCGCGCTGCTGTGCGGCCTGCTTGAGCGCATCCAGTGCCTGACGGTATTCGCGCACGGCGTCTGCCTGATGTTGCAGGCGCTGCCTGTCGGTCGGTTGTTCGATCTGCTGCAGCACGCTTTGCAAGTGCCGGTCGAGGCCATCCAGGGTTTTTTCCATCGCCGCCACGCTGGCGGCGTCGCGGGTGTGCTCGTATTGCTGGCGGGCGATGCGCAGGTCCTGGGTGCCCTGGTGGACCACCGAGATATCGCCCAGCTTGTCACCGCGGCTGATGACCCCGTTCAGGCCGGTCCAGCCGGTAAAGGTGATGGCGAGGGTCAGCAGCAGGACCAGGCCGAAACCGAAGCCGAGTTTGCGATTGACGCTCATGTTTCCCAAAAACTGATTGAACCAACGGTACATGGTGAAGTGCTCCCTGGCGCACGGCATGGCTGGATGGCGTATGACCAGGGTATCGGCGGGGGTTGGTGGAACTTGATGCAGGGTCGGCTTGAAAGGAACGTCAGAACAGTCGCGACAGGAGCGCGGTAACAGCGGTTTCGACGCGAAGAATGCGCTCGCCGAGCTGCACCGGCGCCAGGCCCGCCTTGCCCAACAGGTCGACTTCATAGGGGATCCAGCCGCCTTCAGGGCCGATCGCCAGGGTTACCGGCCCTTGCACCGCGCGGGGGCAGGACGGGTAAAGGCCCGGGTGGCCGACCAGGCCCAGGGTACCGTCGGCGATGGCCGGCAGGCGATCCTCGACGAACGGTTTGAAGCGCTTCTCGATGAGCACCTCGGGCAAGACCGTGTCGCGGCCCTGTTCGAGGCCGAGCACCAGTTGCTCACGGATGGCTTCGGGTGCCAGGAAGGGCGTCTGCCAGAAGCTCTTCTCGACCCGGTAGCTGTTGACGAGTACCAGCCGCGGCACGCCCAGGGTGGCAACGGTCTGGAACACTCGGCGTAGCATCTTTGGCCGTGGCAAGGCCAGCACCAGGGTCAGGGGTAGCTTGGCCGGCGGGGGCTGGTCGAACGTCACATGCAGTTCGGCCTCATGGCCTTCCAGGCGCAGCACGCAGGCCTTGCCCATCAGTCCGCCCAGGCGTCCCACGCGCAGGCTGTCACCCACTTCGACGCGGTGGATCTCCTGCATATGGGTGAAACGGCGGTCGGCCAGGACCACCCGGTCAGCCGCGATGAAATCGGTGTCCTCGAGCAGCAACAGATTCATGGCTGGGTCGCTGGCGGCTGGTCGTTGGGATCGTCCGTCGCATCGTCGCGGCTCTGGCTGCGCTTGCGGATCAAACTGCCGAACAGTATGCCGATTTCGAACAGCAGCCACATCGGTACGGCCAGCAGGGTCTGGGAGAAGATGTCCGGGGGGGTCAGGACCATGCCGACGACGAAGCAGCCGATGATCACGTACGGACGGATCTTCTTCAGGTACCGCACATCGACCACCCCGATCCACACCAGCAGTACCACCGCCACCGGGATCTCAAAGGCCACGCCAAAGGCGAAGAACAGGGTCATGACGAAGTCCAGGTAACTGGAGATGTCCGTCATCATCGACACGCCCTCGGGCGTGGCGCTGGCGAAGAAGCCGAAGATCAGCGGGAACACCAGGAAGTAGGCGAACGCCATGCCGGCGTAGAACAGCAGGATGCTGGAGATCAGCAGCGGGATCGCGATGCGCTTTTCATGGCGGTACAGCCCCGGCGCGATGAAACCCCAGATCTGCTGAAGGATCACCGGCATGGCCAGGAACAGCGAGACGATCATGGTCAGCTTGAACGGCGTGAGGAACGGCGACGCCACGTCGGTGGCGATCATCGTCGCATTGGCCGGCAGATGGGCGCGCAATGGCGCCGAGACCAGGGTGTAGATCTGCTGGGCAAAGGCGAACAGCCCGGCGAAGATCAGGAAGATGGCGGCTACGCAGCGCAGCAGGCGCGTGCGCAGTTCGGTCAGGTGCGAGACCAGCGGCATGGGCTGGTCGTGTTCCGGGATTTCGCTCATGGGGCTCTTGGCGGTTGGGGCGGCTCGGGCGCAGTATCGGTTGTCGCTGCCGGGTGGCTGCTGCCCTGTTCGACCGCAGGGGTGGTCGGCGCCGGGCTCGCTGGCGGGGTGGGCGCGTCGGGCGGCGGTGTCTGCGGGTTGAGGATGCGCCGCGCTTCCTGCTCCATGGAGAGGATGTGCTCGTTGTGCAGTTGGCGGCGGATGTCATCGGCACCGATCTCGCGCTCGACTTCCATCTTGATGCTGTTGAAGCTGCGCTTGAGCCGGCCGATCCACAGGCCGGCGGTGCGCGCGGCACCGGGCAGGCGCTCGGGACCGAGCACCAGCAGGGCCACCAGGCCGACGAGCAGCAGCTCGCTGAAGCTGATCCCGAACATGGGTCAGTCTTTCCGCGTCGGGTCTTGGACCGGTTGCGCCTGGCCGTCGAGGGTATGCGGCGGGTCCAGCGGCGCGGAGGTCTGGGCTTGCGGCTGGGTCTGGACCGGCGGCACGGGCTGGGCCGGCGGCGGGACCGGCTCGGCTGGCTTGGTCTCGTCTTCGTTCATGGCCTTGCGAAAGCCCTTGATCGATTCGCCCAGGTCACCGCCGAGGTTTTTCAGCTTTTTGGTGCCGAAGACCAGGACGACGACGATCAGCAGGACGATCCAGTGTTTCCAGTCAAAAATACCCATGGTGGACTCCTTGAAATGTTGTGCGGGCCATATCGGTCAGGTTGACGTTTCGGGCGCTATCGCAGGCAAGCCCGCGCCTACAGACGATTCATTCAGGCTGATGGCTGGCGCGCGGCTTTTTCCGCGTGCCCAGACAAGCCGAAGCGGCGCTCGAGCTCATCGAGCACGGCTTGTGGATGCTGGCCCAGTTCGCTGAGCATGACCAGGCTATGAAACCACAGGTCGGCGGTTTCGTAGATGACATCGCTGCAATCGCCGCTGATGGCGGCGTCCTTGGCGGCGATGATGGTCTCGACCGATTCTTCGCCAAGCTTTTCCAGGATCTTGTTCAGGCCTTTGTGGTGCAGGCTGGCCACATAGGAGCTGTCGGGAGCCGCGTGCTTGCGGGTCTCGAGTACTGCGGCGAGGCGGGTCAGGGTGTCGCTCATGTCAGTGTCCTGCGCTGTAGATGGCATGCGGGTCCTTGAGGACCGGGTCGACGGTCTGCCACTGGCCGTTTTCGTAGACACGGTAGAAACAGCTTTCGCGGCCGGTATGGCAGGCGATCTGGCCCAGTTGCTCGACCATCAGGATGATCACGTCGGCGTCGCAGTCCAGGCGCATCTGGTGCAGCTTCTGCACATGGCCCGACTCTTCACCCTTGCGCCACAGCTTGCCACGCGAGCGCGACCAGTAGATGGCGCGTTGCTCGGCGGCCGTCAGGGCCAGGGATTCACGGTTCATCCAGGCCATCATCAGCACGCGCCCGGTCTTGTAGTCCTGGGCAATGGCCGGTACCAGGCCATCGCTGTTCCACTTGATCTCGTCCAGCCATTCTTTCATCGTCGACTCCAAAACCGGGCCCGCTCCTGTACCGGGCCCTTGCGCTAGTGTGCCAGCCAGCGGCGCGGCTGGCTATCGACGCACGATCAGGTAGACCCCGGCGACAAGCATCAGCCAGGCAGGCCAGGCCGCGGGGGCACTGAGGCTGACAGCGCCGGCGGCGAGCGTCGCGCCACCGCCGAGCAGGCCAGCGCCCAGCAGGCGCAGGGGCCAATGGTCGTTCTGGCGCTGGCGCGGCATTTGTGGGTCGTTCAGGTGGGGTTGCGACAGCCGTTCGAGCAGGTCGCGGGTCATGTCGGCCAGGTGCGGTAGCTGTTCGACCTGGCTCTGCAGGTTGCCCAGGACGGTGCGCGGGCTCATTCGCTCGCGCATCCAGCGTTCGAGGAAAGGCTGCGCGGTGCTCCACAGGTCCAGGTCCGGGTACAGCTGGCGGCCCAGGCCTTCGATATTGAGCAGGGTCTTCTGCAGCAGGACCAGTTGCGGCTGGACCTCCATGTTGAACCGCCGGGCAGTCTGGAACAGGCGCATCAGCACCTGGCCGAAGGAAATGTCCTTGAGCGGCTTCTCGAAGATCGGCTCGCACACCGTGCGAATCGCCGCCTCGAACTCGTTGAGCTTGGTTTGCGCCGGCACCCAGCCCGAATCGATGTGCAACTGGGCGACGCGGCGGTAATCGCGCTTGAAGAAGGCAAAGAGGTTACGCGCCAGGTAATCCTGGTCCTCGGGCGTGAGGCTGCCGACGATGCCGCAGTCGATGGCGATGTACTGCGGGCTCCAGGGCCTGACCGTGCTGACGAAGATGTTGCCCGGGTGCATGTCGGCATGGAAGAAACTGTCGCGGAACACCTGGGTGAAGAACAGCTCCACACCCCGCTCGGCCAGCATCTTCATGTCGGTGCGCTGGTCGGCCAAGGCCGCCAGGTCGGTCACTGGCACGCCGTAGATGCGTTCCATCACCAGCACCTTGGGACGGCACAGGTCCCAATAGACCTGGGGCACGTAGAGCATGTCCGAGCCTTCGAAGTTGCGTCGCAGCTGGCTGGAGTTGGCGGCTTCGCGCAGCAGGTCGAGCTCGTCGAAGATGGTCTTCTCGTAGTCCTTGACCACCTCGACCGGGTGCAGCAGGCGTGCATCGGCCGAGACCCGCTCGGCGCCCTTGGCAATCAGGAACAGCCATGCCAGGTCCTGGGCGATCACCGGCTTGAGGCCGGGGCGCACCACCTTGACCACCACCTCTTCACCGCTCTTGAGCCTGGCGCCGTGGACCTGCGCCACCGACGCCGAGGCCAGCGGCTCGACGTCGAAGCGGCTGAAGACCTCGCCGACGGTCGCACCGAGCTGCTCTTCGATCAGGGCCACGGCCTTTTTCGAGTCGAACGGCGGGACGCGGTCCTGCAACAGCATCAGCTCATCGGCGATGTCAGTCGGCAACAGGTCGCGGCGGGTGGACAGCAACTGGCCGAACTTGATGAAGATTGGCCCCAGGTCCTGCAGCGCCAGGCGCAGGCGAGCGCCACGATTGAGCGCGGAGGGCCGGCGGGGCAGCCAGCGCCAGGGCATCAGCAGGCGCAGGCTCCTCAGCCACCAGGGCAAGGGCAGGTCGAACAGCAGGTCATCGAGACGGTAGCGGATCACGACGCGCTGGATGCGCAACAGACGGCGGACGGCGAGCAGCTTCATGCGTTATCGCTGGTATCAAGGGATCGGGCAAGGCGCTGGACGCGCGCCTCGAGGCGTTCAATGTCGAGCTTGAGCGAGTCGAGCTCGCGGAAGGCGGCTTCGGCTTCGCGCTGGCCGACCAGGGTGCGGGCTTCTTCGGCCAGGTACTCGGAGAGGTTCTGGCTGAACCGCGCCAGGCCCTCGCGGGTCCAGCGGGCGCGCAGGCGCAGGTGGCCGGCGAGCAGGGCGGTGGGCACGGGCCCGAGCCAGCGTGACAGCTCGTACTCCCAGTCCAGTTCCAGGTCCTGCAGCACGCCGAACAGGTCGAGCAGCACCGCGCTGTCGCCATGCAATTGGACCTGCGGGCTGTGCAGCACGGCGTTCTTGTCGCTGGCCAAGGCCAGCTGGACCAGGCTGCCGGCCGGGGCGCGCAGGGTGCAGTCGACTTCGCCTTCCCAATGCGCGGCGAGCATCAGGCCTTCTTCATCGGGCAGGATGAACAGCCGCACGGAGGGCTGGCGGCAGTCGATGGCGATCACCTTGCCCTCCAGCGCGGCCAGGCGCGGCAGGGCCGTGCTGTCCATGCGCAGGACACGGTTGAGGCCGTGCTCGACGCTGGCGAGAAGGCCGGCGAGCAACATCAGGGCTTGATGCCCCGGTGCAACGCGACGATGCCGCTGGTCATGTTGTGGTAGGTGACGCGGTCAAAACCGGCGCCGACCATCATGGCCTTGAGGGTTTCCTGGTCAGGGTGCATGCGGATCGACTCGGCCAGGTAGCGGTAGCTTTCGGCGTCGTTGGTGATCAGCTTGCCGGCCAGCGGCATGAAGGCGAACGAGTAGGCGTCATAGGCCTTGGACATGAAGGCGTTGGTCGGCTTGGAGAACTCCAGCACCAGCAGGCGGCCGCCGGGCTTGAGCACGCGCAGCATCGAACGCAGGGCGTCTTCCTTGTGGGTGACGTTGCGCAGACCGAAGGCGATGGTCACGCAGTCGAAGTGGTTGTCCGGGAACGGCAGCTTCTCGGCATCGGCCTGGACGAACTCGATGTTGCCAGCCACGCCGCGGTCGAGCAGGCGATCACGGCCGACCTTGAGCATCGATTCGTTGATGTCGGCCAGCACCACCTGGCCGGTCGGGCCGACCAGGCGCGAGAACTTGGCGGCCAAATCTCCTGTGCCACCGGCAATATCCAGCACACGGTTGCCGGGGCGAACGCCGGACAACTCGATGGTGAAGCGCTTCCACAACCGGTGCATGCCGCCGGAGAGGACATCGTTCATCAGGTCGTACTTGGCGGCTACCGAGTGGAAGACCTCGGCGACTTTCGCCGCCTTCTGGCTCTCTGGCACGTTCTTGTAGCCGAAATGGGTGGTGGGTTCGGCGTGGTCGCCTTTGCGCTGGTCGTTCATATCGCTTCACCGGAAAAAATTACCGCCATTCTAGGGTGAACGGGCGGATTTGTCTTGGCGGGGTGTGTGCTCGGGCGGGCGCGGGCATAATGTGGGTATTGTCTTCGCACCCAGGATTACCGGCATGACCCAGATCAGCGTAGAACGCAACCACAGCCTCGGCCATGAGGCGGCTCGCGCCAAGGCCGAGGCCCTGGTGGAGAAGCTCTCCCGCAAATACGATTTCAAGGCCGACTGGCAGGGCGATCGTGTCGATGTCTCGCGCAGCGGGGCCAAAGGCAGCGTGTACATCAACGAGGACAATATCCGCATCGAGCTCAAGCTGGGCATGATGCTCTCGATGATGAGCGGGACCATCAAGGACGAGATCGAGCGCGCCCTCGACAAGGCTTTGGCATAGCTACAAGCTACAAGAAAGAGCGAGACCGCGTGAACGCCTCCATGCTCTTGCTTGCAGCTTGCAGCTGCTCTCATAGAACACACGCTAACTCATTGATTAGCTGAACCTGTGGGAGCGGGCTTGCCCGCGAACACCGGCGAAGCCGGTGCCATACACCGCGGTGCCTGCTTCGCGGGCAAGCCCGCTCCCACAGAGTATTGCGCCGCGCTTGCAGGCTTTGTTCTCTGC
>Ga0160433_100303_pt1 | contig 31677 bp, 27 predicted proteins | sample HID1972K_E0MG_FD_108235 | JGI IMG/M metagenome (GOLD analysis project Ga0160433, IMG submission 108235) | Enriched pill bug-associated microbial communities from UW Madison campus, WI, USA - HID1972K_E0 MG | ecosystem: Host-associated > Arthropoda: Insects > Digestive system > Unclassified ...
CACGTGGTGCGCTGGAACGAGGATTGGAGCAGGATCGAGATGCATCTCGAAGCGCTCGACGATCTCGCCTTCACCGTATCCGGCACGCCCGTTTCGATGCGTCGCGGCGAGACCGTTCACACCGAGAACAGCCACAAATATCTGCCCAGCCAGGCGAGACTGTTGCTGCAAGCCGGGGGCTGGACTCCCAAGGCACAATGGACCGATAGAGACGAGGATTTCCTGCTGATCCTCGCCGAAGCAACCGAGTATCGTTCAGCGCCCTGATCGAGGGCCGGGGCGGATCGCCCGCTCCCTTGAGAACAGCGGCGCGCCGCCGTGCGTTCCCTGCCGGCAGAATTTTGAACGACAGCACCGCGCACGCGACGTGATGGCAGGAACGGAACCTCGCCCCCCCTTGGCGGTTGATTGTGCGAAAGGATCTGACATGCCCCTGAAACTCGACGGGTCGTGCCGCTGCGGCAACGTTCACTTTTCCGCAGACAGCCACGCACCGGTGCCCTTCATGCGGTGCTATTGCTCGATATGCCGGAAGACTGCCGGCGGCGGCGGATACGCCATCAATCTTCATGCCGACAAACGGACGCTCAAGGTCGAAGGCACGACCGCCGTCTTCCATGCCCAGCTCGACGATGGTCAGGGCGGTTGCCGCGTGAGCGAGGGGGAACGGCATTTCTGCGCCGCATGCGCCACCGCATTATGGGTGTTCAGCCCCGATTATCCCGATCTCTTTCACCCCTTCGCGTCCGCCATCGACAGCGCACTGCCGAAGGCTCCGTCGCTCGTCCACATGATGCTCTCGTCCAGGGCGTCCTGGGTGGAGCCTGAGATCGGCCCCGGCGACCAGTGCTTCGAGGCGTATCCCGACGGCGGGCTGGAGGATTGGCATCGCGCGCACGGCCTCTGGGTCGAGTAGCTTTTTCCAGAGCAAGGCGATGGAACGATCGCTGCCGCGGCATGTTCCTATGATGGGCCGCTGTGTAGCTCACAAGGAGCGGGATTCACAGCGGCGTGGAGCTACATATGAGCACTGCGACATATAGCAAAAGTGGTTTGACCTTTGGCCTGCTGGCGGGTGCCGGCGCCCTCTATTGGCTCTGGCGGCGGTCCGGCAAGCCTGATTATTCGCAAGCGCCCGCCGCTGCCTTTGCGGGGGAAGGCGCTCACGTCGGCTCCTTCGTCCATACCCGGGACGCTGGCCCGCATAACATACGGGATGAGGATGGGCAGGACTGGGACAGCACCGACGAAGCGGTCGACGAGTCTTTCCCCTCCAGCGATCCGCCGGCAAACAATGATTTCCGGACGCCGGAACCGATCGAGTACCCCGAGACCGATCGCTAGGCTCGGCCGGCCGGGTCCGGCATGGTCGTTTAAACCGCGCCGGACCCTGCACGCATGTCAGAAGCGCGCGTTCACGCTGATCCAGTAGCTGCGGGCCTTGTCCTTGTTATTGTAGTGGTCGACATAAGTCGGCGAATAGACGCCGTCCACCGGGGTGCCGGGGTCCACGTCATAGGCCGTGAAGTCCCTGTCGAGCAGGTTGTTGACGCGGCCACTCACCGACACATAGTCATTCAACCGGTATTGAGCGCCGAGGTTCAGTACCGTGTAGCTCTTATTGTAGAGGTGATCGCCATCGGCATTGACTCCGCGATAGCGGTTCGAGCGATGTTCGGCCGAAAGCTGAGCAGACAGGTTCTGCGAAGCCCGCCAATCGAGGGTCGCGTTGGCCATATGCTTGGCGGTGTTGGTCAGCGGCTGTCCGATCTGATTGGGGCCTCCGCTCAGCTGTTCGCTGTCGGTGAAGGTATAGTTCGCGCGGATGGATAGCCCGCGGACGAACTCATAACGGCCGGCAACCTCCACACCGCGGACGCGCGCCTTATCCACGTTGATCGGGATGCTGATGCCCGAACTGCCAAGGCCTAGCACTTCGAAATAGTCCCCGAGATTGGCGCAGGGGCGCACAAAATCCGTGACGGCGCATGGCTGAACGGTGGTCGAGGAAATCTTGTCCTCGAAGTCGTTCTGGAACAGGGTCAGGTTGATTCCGCTCGTGCTGGTCGGGTTCCAGTAAACCGCGATCTCGCTGTTGACGCTGGTTTCGGGCTTCAGGTCGGGGTTCCCGATGAACGGGCTGGTGCCCTGCCCGCCGAAGCCGCGTACACCGTCATAAAGATCCGTGGTCTTTGGCGTCTTGTAACCCGTGCTGACACCACCCTTTACGGTGAGAGTAGGCGTGACATCGAGCACGGCATAGAGGCGGGGGCTCAGATGGCCGCCGAACATGTCGTGCCGGTCATAGCGCAGCCCGCCCGTGATGGTCAGCCCCTCGAGCGGCGACCAGTTATCTTCCGCGAAGACCGACCAGATCTTGTGATCCTGAACGGCTTCCACGCCCCCTACGCTCGCTTCGAGGCCGAAAACGCCGTCATCCAGCTGTCCGTTGATATACTGGCCGCCGATCACGAAATGATGCCGGCCCACGAAGCCCTCGACCGGAATGTCGAACCGTGCATCCAGCGTATACTGGCTGCTTTCCAGCGTCCGCAGTGGACGAGGAAGGAAAGCTTCCAGCTCTTGAAACTGCTCCGGTGTCAGATCGTCCATTGTCGGTGCCACATAACCGCTTTGGGCATGGTCGTTGGCGGAGCATCCGGCAGCGTTGCCAATGTTGAGGCACGTCGCGTCCCACAGGTCCTGGAGCGCGAGCCGCTCGGCGACCGAGAAGGGCATGGTGCGCCCCTTGTTGTTGGTCTTCACATAAGCCAGGGAGATGAAGCTGCGGCCGAAGCCCCAGTCGCCCTGATGCGTGACAGCCCAGTTAAGGCGATCGAATACCTGATCCTCGGTGTAGCCGACGCGGGGCTGAACGAGATTATAGGCCGTGCGGCTGGTTCCCGCCCGCCAGATGCTATCGAGGCCATCCAGCGTGCCCAGAGGATAGGAGATTGCGCCGGTGGAGGGATCAACCGTGGGCATATTGTCGTAGACCTGCCGGGAATAATCGATGTCGAAGGTCAGGCTCTGATTGTCGGTGGGCGTCAGGCTGATGCTGCCGCCGATCGTCTTGTTGGTGTTGTTGACCGTCCGGCCACCGCCCCCGAAACCGATACCCCGGACATGCGTTTCACCGGCCGGATCGACATAGGGCGCGAAGTCCGGACGGGAGGCCAGGCGTTCATAAATCGAACCGCGCAGGCTCACCCCCAGCAGGCCGGGAACGATGGGGCCTCTGATACCGAAATCGACGGTCATATCATCGCCGAAGTCGCTGTTTTCCTGCAAGCTGCGGCCAAAGGTGGCCGATCCGCTCCACCTGTCCGAAACCTTCTTGGTGATGATGTTGATCACCCCGCCCATCGCGTCGGCACCGTACAGTGTGGACGCGGGACCGCGAATGACCTCGATCCGCTCGATCACATCCAGAGGCGGAATATGATTGAACTGGTTGCCACCGAAGCTGTTAGGATAGATGTCGCCATGATTGTTCTGACGTTTGCCGTCGATCAGGATGAGCGTGTAGTCCGAGCCCATGCCACGGATGCTGATGGTCCGCTGGCCTGTCTTGTCCGAAGTCTCACCGACATCGACGCCTTCCAGATCGCGCACCGCGTCGATCAGTGTCATATAGGGGCGCTGCGCCAGTTCCTCAGCGGTGACCACGCTGATGCTGGCCGGCGCGTCGGTGATCTTCTGCTCGAAGCCCGATGCGGTGACGACGACGGTATCGTGCTGGAGAGCGGCCTCCTCTGCCGCAGCCGGGGCAGCGGTCAACGCGACGAGTGCGGACAGGGCAGTGCCCGCGGCAAAACGGACCTTGCGAGCATAGGCGAGAGTGGCCATTATATTCCCCCGATATTGCGAATGATTAGCAATTCTGTCTGGGCCGCCACATGATGCCAGGGACCGATCGGGTCAATCGCGAATGCGAAGCAATAAGCGGGAGCAACACTTTGTTACAATTAATGCCGAGCGATCGACCGAGCGGGGAAATGCGGGCTCCCGCCATCCCGCATCATGTCGTCGTCGTCGATGACGACGCCGGTGTCCGCACCCTGCTGACCCGCATTTTACGCGAATGCGGTTATGATGTGACGGGCGCTGCGGACGCTCGCGAACTGGACACCGCCATGTCGGAGCGGCAGGTCGATCTGGTGTTGCTCGACATCATGCTGCCCGGTCAAAGCGGCTTCGACATCTGTCGAACGATCCGGAGCCGCAGCCGGGTGCCTATCGTGATGATCAGCGCGCGGGGTCAGGAGGCAGACAGGGTTGCCGGGCTCGATCTGGGCGCGGACGATTATATCGCCAAGCCTTTCGGCCGTTCGGAAGTGCTGGCGCGCGTTCGCGCAGTGCTTCGTCGTGTCAGCGATCCCCATGTGCCGCTCGATATTTCGCCGCCCGAGCAATTCGAGTTCGCGGGATGGTATTATCATGCCCGACGCTGCGAACTGATCGCGCCCTCCGGGGCCCAGGTCGAACTGACGGCCGCCGAGCATGAACTGCTGCTCGCCCTCCTGCGCCATCCGCAGCGGATGATCGGGCGCGAGAGGCTGCTCGAAATGGCCCGAAGCCGCATCGGTTCCTCGAGCGACCGCAGTATCGATGTGCTCATCAGCCGCCTGCGCCGCAAGCTGGGCGATGGCCGCAAGCCGCGCCCCCTCATCCGCACCATTCGCGGCGTCGGCTACATGCTGGCGGTCGACGTTCATCTCGTTTGACGATGTGGCGCCCTGGTTCGATTGGAATGGTCGGACGGATCGTCCTGGTGCTGGTGGTGGCGGTCCTGCTGGAATTGCTCGGCAATATCGCGCTGCACCGCTGGCAGGACCCCGAGCTGGTCTCGGCCGAACAGACGCGGCGCATCGCCGCGAAGCTGGCCGTCGCGGAACGGGTGGCGCTTGCCAGTCCTCCCGGCGAGCGCGGGCAGGCCATGGCGGAACTCGCCAGCGCGCCGATGACGCTCAATTGGGTATCGCGCACCGTCATCACTAATTTCGGCGCCTCCCCGACCCGGCTCGGAAAGTTGCGAGCGGACATGGTGGGCGCGGAGCCCAGCCTTGGCGAACGCGAACTGCGGCTGACGCTGATGCCCTCCGCGGTGAAGGGGCAGCGCGACCTTCTCGGGGCGCGGCAACTTGCCGATGGTTCCTTCGTGACCTTTCGGGTCAGCCCGTATCTGGATGCGCCGCCTCATCCCGGTGCGGTGGTGGCGCTGCATCTCGTGCTCGTCACGGCGGTGCTAGTCACCGCGGTTCTTGTCGTCCGTGCGCTCGTCCGCCCGCTGCGTAACCTTGCCGAGGCAGCGGACGCGACCGGTCAAGGACGCGTCGGGTCAATCGAGGTCGAGGGACCGGCGGAAGTCCGGCGGGTGGCCACGGCATTCTCCGCGATGCAGGCCCGGCTCCTCAAGACGATGGAGGATCATACGCAGTCTCTGGTCACCGTGTCGCACGACCTGCGCACACCGATCCAGCGCATGCGGCTGCGCGCATCGCTCATCGACGATCGGGAAATCCGGGAAACCATGGCGGCCGATCTTGAGGAAATGGAATATTTCATCGACTCGACACTCGCTTACTTCCGCAGTGGCGAGGAAGAGGCGGCGCGGCTCGTCGACATGGCGGCGATCGCGATGACGGTGGTGGACATGGCCGATGATCTCGGCGCCAACATCCAGTATCACGGGCCGGACGTCCTGGAAGTCTGGACACGGCCCCTCGCGATCAAGCGCATGCTCGGCAACCTGATCGACAATGCCCGCCGCCACGCGGACCGCATCGAAATCACGCTCAGCGATCCCTCACCCGACTATTTCATGATCGAGGTCGACGATGATGGGCCCGGCATCCCGGCCGACCGGCGGGATGAGGCGGTGCTGCCATTCAAGCGACTGGACCTTGAAGGCGGGAAGCGCCGTGGCGGTGCCGGCCTTGGCCTTGCATCCGCCAAGAGGACGCTGGAGGCGATGGGCGGAAAGCTAAGCCTGGGAAGCAGCATGTTGGGTGGCTTGAAGGCGGCCCTCGTCCTTCCCCGGCTTGAAGCGGAATAGCGACCACCCTCAAGCATGCGATTGGCGACCTCCCCCCCAGTCGCAAACGCCCTATCCCTGATGAAGCTATCAGAACGCCAGATCGGGTTGACCGTCAGCCTTCTTGGAGCTTCTGCGCGCCGCAGCCATCGGATCGCTGGCCGAAAACGTATCCAGCTTGTCCTTCGCTTTGGCGATGTACGGATCGAGCTTTCCCTCATCGTACAACTTCTTGCCTAGAAATCCGAGAGCGGCACCCACGAGCAGTCTCTTGATCATCATCTGTCTCCTTGAATCGCTCCACGGTAACGGCAGACCCGGCGGTGCGTTCCCCGATCCCTACGGAGAAGGGAGTTGCTACAGGCTCCGTGCTGGCTTGCTGGCGGCGACTTCGAAACGGGCGAGACGCTCCACCTCATAATCCGAGCCATGAATCGTGGACATGGCGACATAATCGGCAACGGCCTTCTCATGGGTCAGCGTGAGGAGGATATAGCCCTTTGCCCTTTGGTCGCAGAAGTGCACTTCCGGGCTCGACCCCACCAGCAGATCTCCGACCGGCAATTGGGGCATCGCATCGCCTATGGAAGGGCTGCTGATCGCGCTGGTGCCGAACTCGATAGCGACCTGCCGGCCTTGCCCGTCCGCCAGATTGTTCGCCCAGAAGGCATGGCTGTCACCAGAGACTACGAGCGGTTGCGATCCGGCGCGGCGGAAGCCGGCATAAAGCCGCTCGCGCGCGGCCGGATAACCGTCCCACGCATCGAGATTGAACGGCAGGCCGGCACGATATCCCACCTGTGCCGCCTCGATCTGCGCACGCAGGCCGGGGTCCAGCCCCGCGACCAGCGCGGCTGCCTTTTCCTCGCCGAACAGCTTGGCAAGGTCCGGCCCGTTCACCCGCGCCATGACGATCTGGTTGCCGATGATCTGCCAAGGCGCGCCAGCACGCACGGAAGCGGCCAGTTCCTGCTCGATCCAGCCGCGCTGCGGCTCGCCGAGCAGTTCCCGCTCCGGCCGGTCGCGTTCCGCCAGCACGGCGGCGATCTTGTCGGCGGAGGGCGTCTCGCCCTTGAAGCCGGCCTGTTCGGACCGGGCAAGCAGACGCGTCTCGACCATGAGCAGCGTCGCCAGATCGCCGAAAGCGAAGCTGCGGTTGATCGCATCCCATGGCGCGTCGGGTTTGGGATCGCGGATCGGCATCCACTCGAAATAGGCCTGCATGGCGGCAGCCTTGCGGGCGGCCCAGTCGCCTTCTTTCTCGCTCTGATGATTCTGCGCGCCGTGCAGCCAGGCATCGTTGGCCGATTCATGATCGTCCCACACGCAGATGAAGGCCGCGCGGGCATGGGCGGCCTGAAGCATGGGGTCGCTCTTATATTGCGCGTGGCGAATGCGGTAATCGGCCAGCGTCACGATCTCGTGAGCAGGAAGGGGTGTGCGCCCGAGCTTGCGGCCGATTTCCGCGCCATAGCCTTCCTCGCCATATTCATAGATATAGTCGCCCAGATGGATGACGGCATCGAGCCGCTCCAGCTTCGCGACCGAATCCCAGGCATTGAAGAGACCGCCCGAGTGAAGCTGGCAGGAGGCGACCGCGAGCACGAGGTCTTCCGCCGTGCCCTCGGGCAGGGTGAGGAAGCGCCCCATGGGCGAGCGTGTGCCATCGGCAAGCTCGAACCAGAACCAATAGTCCCGCCCGGCCTCCAGCCCGCGCGGTTCCACTTTTACCGTGAAGTCGCGGCCGGGCCGTGCCTGCGCCGAACCGCTCTCCACCGGCGCGCCATCCTCGCTGGTGACGACATGCCAGTTCATCGCGATCGGCGCGCCATGGGCCGCGTCGCCGGGCGTCACGCGCGTCCAGAGGATTGCGCCGGAGCGCGTGGGATCGCCACTGGCGACGCCATGGCGGAAGGCCGCGTCCGTCACCGTCTCGGCCCGTGCCAGCGTGGCGGGGAGGACGGCGCCCGAGCCGATCAGGCCGAGCGCGCTACGCCGGTCGAGCCTCACAGCGGACCTCCGAAACGGAAGCTGGCTGCAATGCCATAGAAACGCGGCGCGCCGGCGATGAAGGTCGGCAGGCCGAGGCTGTCGCCGGTATTGCCCGCATCCATGATGTAGTTCTTGTCGAACAGATTCTCGACGAAAGCTTCGATCCGCCAGGCACCGAACGGACCTTCATAGCCCAGGCGGGCATTCACCAGCGCATAGCCGTCCTGATACTCGTCCTGGAGATTGTCCGCGACGAGCGCGGCGGGCGGCTGCTGCAAGTCCGGCCGGTCATTGTCGTCGTCGAAGAAGATCTTCGACTGGACCGTCACGCTCGGCACGAAGCTGACGCGGCCCGGCCCGGCGGGAACCGAGACGATGGCGCCGAGGGATGCGCTGTGGTCCGGGTTCAGGCGGAAGCGGTTGCCATCGCGCGCGCCCGTCTTGAGGCGCCCGTGATTATAGCCATAGGTCGCGAACAGGCTGAACATGTCATCGGGTGTCCAGCGGACCTGCCCCTCGAAGCCATATGTCTCCGCCTTGCCGGCATTGGTGACGACGAATTGCGTGCCCTGCTGCACCGTCGTCTGGAAATTCTCATACTGGTAAAAGAACACCGCACCATCGAGGAACAAGGTGCGATCCAGCAATGCCGTCTTGGCGCCGATCTCGAAGCTGTCCACCGTCTCGGAGGGCAGCACGTTGAAGGCCACCGCGCCGAAGGGCGCGCCCGGCCCTTGCGGGGAGAGCACTTCCGGCCGGCGGCCACGCGCATAGGTCGCGTAGAGGCTCGCATCCGGCCCCGCGAGATAGCGGGCGGTGAGACGCCAGGAGAAGCCGCCATTCTTGTGGCTGGCCTCCGCCATATCGCCATTGCCGGCGGTCGGCTGCGAGCCGAGGCCGAAAAGCGGCACCGGATAGGCTTCCGAGGGCGGGATGGTCGCCGCGCCCGGCACGGCGAGCGCTCCCAGCAGCGCATCGCGAACCGGCGCGGACTGGCCCAGCGCCCCGATAAAGCCGCCGAGGATCGAGCGGCCATTGAGCACGGCAGCGGTATAGCGGCTGCGCTTGTCGTCATGCGTGTAGCGCAGGCCGGCACCGATCTCGAACTGCTCGGAAACGCGCAGGGTCATGTCGCCGAACAGGTCGAACGCATTGGTCCGCGCGCTGTTGGTGCTGGTCTCCAGATGATCGGCCTTGAGGTTCGCGGCGATTGCCTGCGCCTGCGCGGCATCGAGCGCCACGCCATAAGCGCCCGCGGCGCCTTGCAGCAACATGCCGGTGAAGGCTGGATCGGCGAACAGCGCTGCGGGAGCGGGATCCGTCGCCGGGCGGCCGGGGATCGCGCCGCCACCGTTCAGGGCGTTGGTGAGCCGGGCCAGCGCCATGCGTTCATCGAATTGCGCGGGCGTGCGCTGCGAGCCATCCTCGTGGAAATAGCTGGCGCCAACGAAGGCGGTGAGTGGCTCATCCTCGAATGCAAGGCGCAGTTCCTGGCTGAACTGCTTGCCTTGCGCGCCCTCGGCTGCCGTCAGGATCGGCAGCGAGAGGCCGTCCGCATCGAAGATCTCCAGCGCTTCGAAGCGGCGATATGCGGTGATCGAGGTCAGCGCGAACCGGTCGTCAAGCTCCAGCGTCGCCAGACCCGTCACGCCCCAGACCTCGCGATCGAGCCCGAGGCGTTTGCCGCCTTCGAAGCCATCGGCGGCCACGAGCGCAGCGGCGCTGTTGCGTCCCCGGTCGCCCAGCACGGCGCCCGTGACGGGATCGGTGGGATTATAGGCGATGGATTTGAACGGCGTGCCGGCCGGGCTGTCCTTCTGGTAATTGCCGATCAGATCGAAGGTGAAGGCTCCGCTCCCCGCATGCAGCGAGCCGCGAATGGCCTTCGTGTCCGCCGCGTTGAAATCCGCGCCGCCCAGCAGATTCTCGACATAGCCGTCGCGCTGGCGGATGCGGCCGGCAAGGCGCACGGCGACCGCATCGCCCACCGGCGCGTTGACCATCGCCTCGCCGGTCCAGCTCTCGAAATTGCCATAGGAGACGCTGCCCGCCGCTTCGATGATGCCGGGCTTCGCCTTGTTCTGGATGATGTTCACCGCACCGATCAGCGCGCCGCGCCCATAGAGCGTGGACTGCGGCCCCTTGGCGATCTCGACGCGCTCGATATCGAACAGCTCCACATAGGAGCCGCGCGACTTGGAGATGGAAACGCCGTCCTGAAACACCGAGACGCGCGGTTCGGTTGTGGCCGCGCCGCTGTCAGAGGTGATGCCACGCATCACGAAGCCTGGATTGTTCGGTGACTGATTCTGCACCACGAACCCCGGCACGAAGCGCGAAAGCTCGTCCAGCTCCTGAAGGCCGAAGCGCTCCAGCTCCTCGGCGCCGATGGCGGTGAGCGCCATCGGCACCTCGATGGGGTCCTGCTCGCGCATCTGGGCTGTAACGATGATGGTGTCCGCCTCCATCTCCCCGAACTGGGCGTGGGCCTGCGCGGCGATGAGCGTGGAGAGACTGGCCGTGGCCAGCGCGAGAATGCGAAATTTCATGAGACTTGATCCCCTTTCTGAAGGGGCCGCTAGGCGCGATCCGTGAAACATGCGTGACAAGCGGCATATTGACGTTTCGCTCTTTTCGTAACATACATAGTTACATGAGTCGCGACAGCAGATTATCCGGCGTTTTGCATATCCTGCTTCACATGGCCGAGCAGCAAGGCCCTGTGACCTCTGAGACATTGGCGCGCATCATGCAGACCAATCCGGTCGTGATCCGGCGCATGATGGCCGGCTTGCGCAAGCAAGGCTATCTCCGGTCCGAGAAGGGTCATGGGGGGGGATGGACGCTCGCTCGCGACCTCACCACGATCACACTGCGCGACATCTATGATGGCATCGGATCGCCGTCGCTGTTCGCGATCGGCAATCGCAGCGAGGCACCCGATTGCGCGGTTGAACAAGCCGTCAATGCCACTCTCGATTCCAGCTTGCGGGAAGCCGAAGCCCTGTTGCTGGCGTCATTCGGCAAGGTGACGCTCGCGGAGCTGAGCACGGATTTCCATCACCGCCTGACTCGCCGCCGCGCAGCCAGCATTCAAGGAGCCCATCATGAGCATTGAAGCGAAGCCCGGCCAGGAGATGTTCCTCAAGGCCTTCGAGGATCCCGTTGCCGTCGCCCGCTATGCCGAGGGACCTCGCCGTTTCGTGCCGGGCCTGGAAGCTCTGCACCGCATGACCGGCCTGCTGCTGGCGGAAGGCACGCCCGAAGATGCGAAAATACTCGTGCCCGGTGCCGGCGGCGGCAGCGAACTCAAGGCGCTGGCGGAAGCGCAACCGGGCTGGAGCTTCGTCGGCGTCGATCCGGCAGGAGAGATGTTGCGGCTGGCAGCGCGTGCCCTGGGGCCGCTGATGGAACGCACCCAGCTCATCCAGGGCTATATCGATGATGCGCCGGATGGCCCGTTCGATGCCGCCACCTGCCTGTTGACGCTCCATTTCCTCGACGTTCCCGAGCGGACCCGCACGGTACGTGAAATCCATCGCCGGCTCCGCCCGGGCGCGCCATTCGTGACCGCGCATGCCAGCTTCCCGCAAGGTCCCGAAAAACGCGATGTCTGGCTCGACCGCTATGCCGCTTACCCTGTCGCCATGGGCGCGGACCCTGTGGAAGTGAACAGGGCTCGTGGTGCGGTAGCAGCCAGCCTGAACAGTTTCACACCCGAGCAGGACGAAGCCATCCTGCGTGACGGGGGCTTTTCAAATATCGATCTGTTCTACGCGGCTTTCACCTGGCGCGGCTGGGTCGCGCATGCGTGAGTCCGAGCCGTTGGACGCGAAGCGCCTCACCCTGTTCGTACAGGGATGATCGCCATTTGCAGAATATGCTTGCCCGCGCGGGTGACACGGCCATTGTGACGCAATAATGTCCGTCAAACAGCCGGAAGGAAGACAAGCCCATGGCCCTGCATCACGCCGCCTCAGGAGAAGTGGTCACATTGGGGTCCGCCTCCGGGCCCGAAGCAAGATCAGTCGCGCTTATGAAGACCGACAGCTTCGAGACGATTCATCTCATCGTGCCGGCGGGCGGCGAGATCCCCGAACACATGATCGGCGGCTCTCTCTCCCTTTGCTGCCTGGAAGGCGAAGCCATCATCGACATTCCGGGCGGCGAGGCCCGGATGAAACAGGGCGACTGGCTGTATCTGGATCCCCAGGTGCTCCACGCAATCCGGGGCGTGACCGATGCGGGGCTCCTTCTCACCGTCCTTTTCGACCGGCCGACGCTTCATGATTCCGGATCGCAAAGCGGCTGAAGTCGACTGGGGATGTCTGACTTCTGAGTGACGCCCGGCAAATGGCCGTCCTTTAGCAAGCTCCCCGTGCAAATCTGCGTGGCAATGCGACGCGCAAAGCAGCATCCCTCTGCTGCGCCACTTTTGAGATAATCCCGCAACATGGCGTGTGAACATGCCTTCCGGTCAGGGTCTGCATATGGCGTGGTTCTACCAAATGAATCGCATGCATATCCCCTCCGACCTCCCGCTGCCGGATGTAACGCCGTGAAACTCTTGCATAGGCACGCCGTTCGCCTCCCCTTGAATTTTACAAAATAGCGCGAATTTCCGTGCAATTCAGGAAGCTTCGCAAAATCCCTTAATGAAAATATTGCAAGGCCTCCTCATTCACGCTAGCCTCCGGCCATATACAGGAGAGCTTGATGCCTGAGTTGTTGCCGCCGCACCTCAATTCGTCCGCCTTCGCCAGGGCTCTTGGCGCTTTTGCCGGCGTGGTTGGGTCTCAATGGGTGCTCTCCAGCGAGGAAGACCGCGGCACCTACATAGATCCCTATGCGCTTGGCGATGGATTGAATCATGCCACTTCGGCTGCCGTCGCCCCTGCCAGCGCCGAAGAAGTGCAAGCAATCGTGCGGCTGGCGAACGAGCACCGGATACCGCTATGGCCGACCGCTCGCGGCAAGAACCTGGGCTATGGCTGGGCCGCGCCGGCCATGCCGGGCACCGTCGTGCTCGACCTCGGTCGCATGAACCGCATTCTCGATATCGATCCCAAGTTCGGCCATTGCCTCATCGAGCCGGGCGTGGGCTTCTACGATCTCTACAATTTCCTGCGCGACAACAAGATTCCGCTATGGATGTCCACGCCGGGCAATGCCTGGGGCAGCGTGATGGGCAACGCGCTCGAACGAGGGCTGGGCTACACGCCGTATGGCGACCATGCCGCCAAGATCTGCGGCATGGAGGTTGTGACGCCCACCGGCGAACTGCTGCGCACCGGCATGGGAGCAATGGACGGAAGCAAGACCTGGCAGTCCTATCAGCATGGTTTCGGTCCATCCTGGGATCAGGCATTCGTCCAGTCCAATTTCGGTGTCGTGACGAAAATGGGCCTCTGGCTGATGCCCGAGCCCGAGATGACCCTGCGGGCCAAGATCGAACTGCCCAATGCCGACGACATCGAATGGGCCATCAACGAGCTACATCAGCTTCGCCTCAATAATGTCGTCGATCATAATTTCGTGTTCGGCAATTATCTGCATGACGCCGCTGTCCTTTCCCAGCGCAGCGAGTGGTATGACGGCAAAGGCGCGTTGCCGGATGCCGTGGCCGACAAGATGATGAAACATTACGACATCGGCTGGTGGCGCTTCACGCTCAGCGTGTTCGGTCATGAGGGCATCGTGCGGGCGAAGGAACAGCTCGTCCGCAAGGCGCTGGAGCCGCATCTGGGCAAGCCTATCGAATTCGTGGAATGGCACCGGGGCGACCCGATCGAAGACTCCGCCGCCGGCCGCCCAAGCGCGCTCGCGCTCCAGATCGTCAACTGGTGGGGCGGACGCGGTGGCCATATGGGGTTCTCACCCGTCATGCCTCCCGACGGCGCTCTCGCCAAAAAGACGTTCCGGGCCATGAAGGCGCGCTTCGAGGAGCATGGGCTGGACTATTACACCTCCTTCACCATGGGGCACCGCCACATCAACAATGTGAACATCCTGCTCTATGACCGGGATGACGCTGACATGGTTTCGCGTACTCGCAAGCTGTTCCACACGCTGATCGGCGACGCCAAGGCCGCGGGTTTCGGGGAATACCGCACTCATCTGGACTTCATGGACCCCGTCGCGAAGAGCTTCGATTTCAACGATGGCGCGATGGGCCGGTTCAACGAGATCGTGAAGAACGCCATCGATCCCAATGGCATCATTGCGCCGGGGAAGAACGGTATATGGCCCAGCGCCTACAAGGCGGCCGGAACGGGAGCAGGCGCATGAAGGCACTTGGCGCAATCGCGGCGGCCGGCCTGCTGGCGATCGGGGCCGGCGCTGCCAATCTCGCTTCCGCCGAGCCGGCCGCACCTGCCCCCCCGCCGGCCGCCAACGTCGCGCGCGCGTCGCTCGATGGCGAAGCGCTTTTCCTCAAGCATTGCGGCTATTGCCATCTCGCGGGCGGCACCGGCACCATCCAGCTTGAGCGCCGCTGGGGCAAGGAGCGGGCCCTGCTGACGGAGCGGACGGACATCCCGGCCGATTATGTGAAAGCCGTAGCGCGTAACGGCGTGTTCAGCATGCCCCCGATCACACGGGTCGAGGTGCCGGACGAGGAACTGGACAAGCTCGCTGAATATCTGGCCATGCCCGACAAGAAAGCGGCGCAATGATCCGCCGCGAGCTTCTGAAGCTCGGCGGCGTCGCAACGGTCGGCTTGGCCCTGCCCTCGTCGCTCTTTGCGGCGCATGGCGAGCGCCCGGCCGATCTGGTGGTGGCCGATGACCGCTTTGCCGCAGGCAGCGCGTTCGCCGACAGCGCCGGCAAGGCCGGAGCCCAGGTCTTTGCGACCGGCGGCGATCTGGCGTCCTTGTGGCATGGCCGCCTGCGTGGCGCGCCGCTTGCGGGACTGAAGGGCCTCACCAGCTATGCCGACATGGTGGTCGCGGCCGGCCTTGTGGCGGAAGCGCGCCGCTCCTTTGCGTTGCGGATCGCTCATCATGGCGGAAGCGGCGGCCCAAACCACGAGCTGGCGGTCGGTCTGCCCGCTCATGTCGGCGTCCTTCAGGCGGCCGGGGAGGAATGGCCTCTCGCGCTCTGGAGCGTCATGGCCCGTCAGCATCTGACCGACTTCCAACCCGAAGTGCGATGCGCCGACGTCTGCGGTCGCCGCGGAGCGCTGTGGTCCTGGGCCATTGCCTAAGCTGGCCGGATCGCCCAAGCTGCAACCACTTTGGGGCCGGGTTCGAGGTTGGCAGGAAATATGGCGGATATGTTGAACGGGGGAGCAACCCGGCGCCGCGCTGGTGCCACGCTGGCAGACGTGGCCAAGGCCGCGCGGGTATCGACCGCCACCGTCTCGCGCGCGCTGAACTCGCCCGACCTGCTCACCAAGGAAACGCTGGGGCGCGTTCACGCGGCGATCGCGGAGACCGGCTATATTCCCGCCCTGACGACCGGCACCGTCATCACCAATCGCAGCCGGCTCATTGCGATCATGGTGCCGCCGACCCCGCTGCAATTGTTCGATTCCACCGTGCGCTCCGCCGTTTCCGCGCTCGATGACGGCGGCTACCAGACGCTGCTCGGCATCTACGACCGCAACGCGACGCGCGAGAAGATCGTCACGCAAATCCTGAGCCGGCGGCCGGGCGGGCTCATTCTGATCGGCTTGCCTATTTCCCCGGATGTGCGCGCGCTTCTGGTCGAATCCAATCTGCCCATCGTCGAGACCTGGGAAATGCCGATCACGCCGATCGACATGGTCGCGGGCATCTCCCATCATGACATCGGCATCGAAGTCGGCAATTTCCTGCTGCGCAAGGGCTATCAGCGCCCGATGATTTTCTCCACGAACAGCAGCCGGGGTCACATCCGCCGCTACGGCATTTCCCGCGTGCTCATGGAGGCCGGACGCCCGGAACCGGAGAGCATCCATCACGGCTTGCCCGGCTCCCTGGGAGAGGGGCGGCGCAGCCTGGCGAAAATCTGGGAATCGGGGGATCGGCCTGACGTGATCGTCTGCTCCTCCGACTGGCTGGCGCAAGGCGTGCTAGTGGAAGCCGCTGTTCGGGGCATCCGCATTCCGGAAGATCTTGCCGTGATCGGCTTTGGCGATTTCGATTTCGCAGCCGAGCTGGAACCCTCGCTCACCTCAGTGCGCATCGACGGCGCCAGGATCGGGCGGCAGGCAGCCACGCTCATGCTCAAGGCCCTTTCCGACAACCGGCGCGATCGATCCAAGGCCGCCCGCTTCGATGTCGGCTTCTCCCTCGTCGAGCGAAACAGCACATGACCGATATGAACGAGACAACGACCTTCTCCGCCGCCCTGCCCGCCAATGTGCGGGACTTCCTGGGCAGATCCCATGGCCTGCTCATCGATGGCGGCTGGCAGGATGCGGCGGACGGAGGCACCCTCCCCGCCGAGGACCCCGCGACCAGCCAGACCATCGCTTCGATCGCGGCGGGTCAAGCGGCCGATGTGGACAGGGCCGTTGAGGCGGCCGAACGCGCATTGCGCGATCCCGCCTGGCGCGCCCTGCCTCCCGGAGAACGGACGCGCCTGCTGTGGCGCCTCGCCGACCTGATCGAGCGGGATCAGGATGCGCTTGCCCACCTTGAAAGCCTCGACAACGGCATGCCGCTGTCGCTTGCCCGGTTCAGCGTGGGCGGCGCGATCTCGGGCCTGCGCTACAATGCTGGCTGGGCCGGCAAGATCTCCGGCGAAACCCCGAATGTCTCCGCGCCCGATCATCATGCCTACACCGTCTATGAGCCCGTGGGCGTGGTCGGCGCGATCATCCCGTGGAACCTGCCGCTCACCATGGCGACCAACAAGATCGGCCCTGCTATCGCGGCTGGCTGCACGCTCGTCCTGAAGCCGGCGGAACTGACATCCCTTTCGGCACTGTGGCTCGGCCAGCTCATTCTGGAAGCAGGCTTTCCGGCGGGCACGGTCAACATCGTCACCGGGCTTGGCGCACAGGCGGGAGCCGCACTGGCCGCGCATCCGCGTGTCGCCAAGATCAGCTTCACCGGATCGACCGCGACGGGGCAGGCGATTGCAGCCGCAGCCCTGCCGACGCTCAAGCGCGTGACATTGGAACTGGGCGGCAAGTCGCCCGTGTTCATCTTCCCCGATGCCGATCTCGATGCGGCGGCGCTGGGCGCGGCCAACGGCATTTTCCTCAATTCCGGGCAAGTCTGCGTGGCCGGGTCCCGCCTCTATGCCCACCGCCGCGTGTTCGACCGGATCGTGGATGCCGTCGCCGGCCATGCCGATGCCTTGCGCGTCGGTCCGGGTCTTGCGGAGGGCACGCAGATCGGGCCGCTTGTCTCGGGCGGACAGAAGCAACGGGTCGAGGGCTTTTTGACACAGGCGGCGGCGGATGGCGCCGCGAGAGTGACGGGAGGCGAGATGGGCTCGGGCGGATCGGGCCATTTCGTGCGGCCGACCGTGCTCGCTAGCGTGGACCCGCATATGAGCGTCTACCGCGAGGAGATTTTCGGGCCGGTGCTGAGCGTGATGCCCTTCGAGGAAGACGATCTCGACGCGCTGGCCGCGCGGGCGAACGATACGCGCTATGGCCTCGCCGCGAATATCTGGACCCGCGACATCTCCCGCGCGCACAAGCTGGCCCGCAGGATCGAGGCCGGCCTGATCCGCGTGAACGGCGCCGGCATGGACCACGCCCTCCCCTTCGGCGGCTTCAAGCAATCGGGCTGGGGCCGCGAGAATGGGCGCGAGGGCGTGCTCGCGCATCTGGAACTCAAGTCGGTCTCGATCCGGCTGTAAGCGGGAAAGCCCGGCGTGTTGCTGTGCCTCGGCGGGAAGTAGGTCCGGCGTCGGATTTGCCTCTCTGTTCCCCTGCTTCCTCCGTCATTCCCGCGAGCGCGGGAATCCAGGGTTGAGGTGGCGTGTGGGTCTTGCGTAGCGCCTCGTCTCACCGTCGCATCTGGATTCCCGCGTTCGCGGGAATGACGGTGGAGCAGGGTTGTTCCTGCACGCGCAGCACCACCACGCGCTTTCATCCCGGCGCGCTGGAGCGGCCGGGTGGGAGGAAGGGAAAGACCGGCACGTTCTCTTCTCGGGCGCTCGGGGCTGCTCGGCTGGATAACGAGAATCCGCCCTAAGCGACTGAGACAGATCGCAAAGGGCGGAACACTCAAGCGAGATTTGTCTGGATCGAAGGGCCTCAATGCTGCTCCTCAGATAGGAATCCGGGTATAAACCTCGGACTTCCTACCTGTGCGGAAACAGCCTCGCCCCTCCCGCTCTAGATCAAGTCGTCCCTCAAAGTGCGCGACGCTTTCCAGTAATGGAAAGCCGCCCAGAAGGCGAAGAAGGCGCAGATAATCATGCCGTAGCGGATGCCGATCGTCCCCGCGGCCGCGCATTCGGCCACGGCCTGGGCTGCCTGCCCCTTGCATTGCACGGCGTAATTGCCCTCGAAAGCGCGCGAGGCGAACGTGTCGCTGAGGAAACCCACGAATAGCGGGCCGATGCCCATGCCGACCAGATTCTGGAAGAAGATGATGATCGCCGATGCCGTGCCCCGCATGCGCGGCTCGACCATGTTCTGCACGGCGCCGAACGTGGGCGCATAGAAAGTGAAGGCCAGGGTGGCGCCGATGACCACGAGCGGCAAGGCAGCCTGCCAACTCGTCATGGACAGGCCGATCATGTAAAGCGGCGCGGCGCACACCAGGCTGATGGCCGGCAGCCAGGCATACCAGCGCTCCTCGCGCTTGCCCGCCCAGTCCGCGCCCAAACCGCCGAGCAGCGTGCCGGTGCCGTTGGAAATGCTGGTGATAAGCCCGAAAAGAAGGCCCGCCTGCGTCATGCTCATATCATAGGCCCGGCCGAAATAGATCGGCAAGAACAGGAGGATGCCGAAGTTCACGAAGCTGGTCAGGCCGCACGCCAGCGAGAGATGCAGGAAGGTGGGCTTGGCGCGCAGGATACGCAGCATCGCCGTGAAACTCGGCATTTCACCCTTGATGCTCGCGGGATCGTCGAAACGGCCCCGGATAGGCTCCTTAAGGGTCAGGACCAGCAGCGCGAGCAGGAGCCCCGGCGCGCCCACGATCAGGAAGGTGTTGCGCCAGCCGACCGTCTCGCCCAGCCAGCCGCCGCCGAACCCGCCGACAAGGGAACCGATGGACGCGCCGAGCGCCACCACCGCAAGCGCGGTGGCACGCTTGTTGCGCGGGAAGCGATCCGAAACCATCGAAACGGTGCAGGGACTGGACGCCGATTCGCCGATGCCAACCCCGAGGCGAAGCAACAGAAGCTGCCAATAATTGGCCGCATAAGCGCTCAGCATGGTCATGAGAGACCAGATGGTCGTCGCGACGGCCAGCAGCGGCACGCGTTTGTTCCGATCCGCGAGCCGCGCGACGGGAATGCCCGCGGTCGTGTAAAGCAAGGCAAAGGCAAGGCCGGTGAGCAGCCCGAACTGCGCATCGCTGATGCCGAGATCAGCCTTGATGGCGGGTCCGAGCGCGGCGACGATCACCCGATCGATGAAACAGGATAGCGCCACCAGCAGCAGGATGATCATCATCCAGTACGGATAGGGCTCCTTCTTCTCTCCAAGCGCCGCCTCATCGTTCATTGCCTTGTCGCTCATGGCCTTTACCCCTCCTCGTCGAATTGTTTTTCAGTCTCTCGTGCCGGGCATTCCCGGTCCGCGATCGACCAGTGCTGTACCGGCGCCCAGGGCCGTGTCCGTCCACATCCGCACCTCCAGGTCCGCGATCCGCCAGCTATCGTCCGCGAATCGGAAGAGAGCATGCCAGGTCCCCATTCGCCACGAAGGGCTGCGCGGCCAGTATTGCCGGTGGAATTCGTGCCGGAAAATCATGCAGTAGGCGGCAACGCGGATGTCGTCGCCTTCCATGCTCAAGCGCGGGGCATTGAACTGGTGCTGATGCCCGTAACTCTGCGTCTCGCGCTGGCTGATGCCGCCGCCGATGAACGATTCGATGCCTTCATGGCCCGAGAAGACGCCGGGGCTTCCATCGCGCAGAGGGTGCCGCAGGACGCCGTCCCTGGTGAAGCAATCGAGATAAGTGGGCAGGTCTCCCGAATCGAGAGCCCAGGAATATCGGGCCATGCGATCGGCGATCATCAGCCGGTCGCGGATCGAGATGCCATCGAAATCCTCGCTCATGAGCGGACCTCAAGCCGCAGTCGTAGCTGCGCGTGAGATGTTTTCATAGGGCCGAACATTCACTCTCCTCCATTCTGATCCCTCGCCGGCAATTTTCAGCCGGTCATCAAGGGAAGGGTTTGAAGCAGAATGAAGGCGTGATGTAAAGTTTGCATTATATCTTGCATTTCATCCGAGCATGAATGTATCTCATTACATCAATGTTGGAAGCCAGCGCCCCGACCTTTCGGTCGTGGCCGGCGGACGCATGATTCAGGAGAGGAGATGAAAATGGTCAATCGAGATGTATTGAAGCGCGCCCTGCGAGGGGCATCCGTTCTGGCGCTGGGCGCCATGGCCGCCACGGCCCATGGGCAGGAAGCGCCCGCCGAAGCGACCCCTCAGGACGGCGGCACCACGGACATCGTGGTTACAGCGCAGTTCCGCTCGACGAACCTTCAGGACACGCCGCTGGCGATCACCGCGATGACTGGTGAACAGCTTGCGGAGCGCAGCTTCAGCAACATCGCGGACGTCGGCAAGGCCGCGCCGAGCGTCACCCTGCGCATGGGCAGCTCCGGCTACGGCAAGTCCACCCAGGCGTATATCCGCGGCATCGGCCAGTCGGACTTCAACTTCGCCCTGGAGCCGGCGGTCGGCTTCTATGTGGACGACGTCTACCACGCCTCGCTGTTCGGCACGTCCTTCGACCTGCTCGACCTGGAGCGCATCGAGATCCTGCGCGGGCCGCAGGGCACGCTGTTCGGCAAGAATTCCATCGGCGGCGCGGTTCGTCTCATCTCACAGAAGCCGAAGGACCATTTCGAAGCCTCTATGGAAGGCACCTATGGCAGCTATGACCGCATCGACCTGCGCGGCATGGTCAATATTCCGCTGATCGACGACCAGCTCGCGCTGCGTGTCTCCTTCGCCTCCAAGGAGCGCGAAGGCTATGTGGACCGCGTCGATTTCGCCTGCGCCTATCCGGAGCTGGCAGGCGACCTGACGCCGACCGTCTCCGACCATGGCAATAGCTGTAAGGTCGGCACGCTGGGCGGCGAGAGCGTGCGCGCCGGCCGCGCAGCGCTGCGCTGGACGCCTGCTGCCGGTGTGGAGGTCAACCTCGTCGCGGAAATCATCCGGGACAATTCGGAAGCCGCCGCGGACTCGCTCATCTACATCAACACCGCAGCCGCATCGCTGGTGAACCACAACAACAATCGCCTGATTCCCGCTTATGGCATCCCGTTCGACGAGCGCTTCATCGTCGACCCCTATGTGACCTTCGCCACCTATGACAGCGCGTTCCTGGGCCGCAAGGTGCCGGCGGTGAACACGGTCCATTCGGAGAGCTACTCGGGCGACATCACCCTGGATCTCAGCGAGAACGTCCAGCTCAAGTCGATCACCGCGTATCAGACGTTCAATGGCCGCTTCACGCAGAACGCCAACAACTCGCCCCTACCGCTGGCCTTGACCGACAACGTCGCCGGGTTCGAGCAGTTCACGCAGGAAGTCCGGCTGGTCGGCTCCGCGTTCAGCGACATGCTGGATTGGGCCGCGGGCGTCTTCTACTTCGAAGGCGCAAGCACGCTGGGCGGCGGCGCCTATCTTGCGGCCTCGAACATCGCGTTCGACCAGAACGACAGCACCGATGCCACGAATCGTTCGGCCTTCCTCCACGGCACGCTTCACCTCACGGAGCGGTTCTCGCTGACCGGCGGACTGCGCTACACCAAGGAATCGAAGACCTACCGTTTCGACCGCACCAACGTGCCGTCCGGCACGCCGTTCTTCCCGGGCGGCGCCTTCACCTCGCCGGAGTCGCAGTTCGACCGGTTCGATTACAAGGTCGGCCTCGATTATCAGCTCACCGACGATGTGATGGTCTACGGTCAGTTCTCCACCGGCTTCAAGGGCGGCGGCATCAACCCCCGTCCGTTCACGCCGGCGTCCGCCGTGCCGTTCGGCCCGGAGACGCTGAACGCTTATGAAATCGGCCTCAAGAGCGACCTGTTCGACAGGCTGGTCCGTTTGAACCTGGCCGCCTATCACAGCGATTATTCCAACCTGCAGCTTAGCGCGAACGGGTTCGACAACAATGGCGCGCCGAGCATCGTGATCTCCAACGCCGGCCAGGCGCGGATCAACGGCGTCGAGGCAGAGCTGGAAATCCGCCCGGCCGTGGGCTTCCAGATCGACATGTCCGCCAGCTATACCGACTTCAAGATCAAGGATCTTGGCGCGGCAGCAGGCGTTTCGGGCGGACCGACGCTGGACAGCAAGGCGCCGGGTTCACCGGAATGGAAGTATAATGCCGGCGTCCAGTATCGGGCCGATCTCGGCAACGGCGGAACGCTCACCCCGCGTGTCGACGTCTATTACCAGTCGGAGGTCTTCAATGAGTGGACCAACAATCCGCGTGCTGCGCAGGAAGGTTATGCGGTCGCCAATGCCCGCCTGACCTACAATGCACCCGACGATGAATGGTATGCGGCGCTCTCGGTCACGAACCTGTTCGACGAATTCTATTATGTGAACAAGTTCATCCAGTCCGGCACCTATATCTTCACCGGCCAGCCCGCCCGGCCGCGTGAATGGGCCGTGACGATCGGCCGGCGCTTCTAAGCGAGGTTGAAAAATCGGGGGGATGCCGTTCACGCGGCATCCCCTTTTCTTTGGCAGCTATATACCTCGCAACGCCATGTGCAGTTGCTCCGAACGGGGACTATACGAAAAGCCCCGCGTTTATTCTCAGCTGTCAACTACACACGGATTTGCAACGCCTGCGGGCAAAACACATGATGGCCCCGAAACGGAGAGGAACGAGCGATGGCGGACGAGCTTACACTGGCCGCAATGGCCGAAGAAATCGCGCAGCTCCGCCATCGGCTGGGCGTGATGGAGGACATTCAGGCCGTCCGCACGCTTCAGTTCAAATATGGCTATTACATGGACAAGGGCCTCTACGACGAGGTCGTCGGCCTCTTCGCCGAGCAGGGCGAGCTGCATTTCATGGGCGGCATCTTCCGAGGCAAGGCGGGCCTCTCACGCCTCTATTGCGGGCGGCTGCGCAACAATTTCACGAACGGCAACAACGGGCCGGTCTATGGCTTGCTTGCCGAGCATCTCCAGCTTCAGGACATCGTCGATATCGCGCCGGACAGGCTGAGCGCCAAGGGACGGTTCCGCGCCTTCATGCAGGGCGGCAGCCACGTCACCAAGGAGGCCATCAATCCGCGCCTGCCGCTGCAATGGTGGGAAGCGGGTGTCTATGAGAACACTTATGTGAAGGAGGATGGCGTGTGGAAAATCGCCGTGCTCGATTATCATATGTTCTGGCAGGCGGATTACGAGACGGGCTGGGCCCACTCGAAGCCTTATGAAGGCCGGTTCTTCGACAAGGCCTTTCCGGAAGACCCCGGCGGTCCCGACGAACTGACCGACCGGGAGCCGAATTTCTGGCCCGAAACGCCCATCGTCGATTTCCATTACGCGCATCCGGTGACGGGCGAGGCATGGGCCGGCAATCGCGGCGATGGTCGGCGGCCGCGCTGATCGCGCCCGTCACGCAGGCAAACGACATAGAACAGGAGAATGGGCATGGGCGCGCTGGCCGGTGAAATCGCAATCGTGACGGGCGCGGGGCGAGGCTTCGGCCGCGCCATCGCGGAACGGCTCGCAAGCGAGGGCGCGACCGTCGCCCTGATCGCGCGCAATGCCGAGCAGCTTGCCGAGACCGCGGCCATCATCGAGGCGGCCGGCGGCCGCGCCCTGCCCGTCCCCGCCGACGTCACGGAACCGGCTGATGTCGACCGGGCAGTCTCGCAAATCGAAGCCGATCTCGGTGCGCCCACGATCTTCATCAACAATGCCGGCGTCCCCGGCCCCTTCGGCCCGATCTGGGAACTGGACATGGACGCATGGTGGGCCGCGCAGCATGTGCACATCCGCGCGCCGATGCTCTTCCTGCGCCGCCTGTTGCCGGGCATGGTCGCGCGCGACAAGGGGCGCATCGTCGTGGTTTCCGCCATCGCCGCAAAGAAGGTCGCGCCCTATCTGAGCGCCTATTGCACCGGCAAAATCGCCCAGAATCGCATCGTGGCGGAAGCGGCGGCGGAACTGGCCGACACAGGCGTGAAGATCTTCGCGATCGATCCCGGCTTCGTCTTCACCGCCCTTGCCCGCGACACCATGAATGCACCCGACGCACAGAAATGGCTGCCCGGCATGGTCGGCCGGCTACAGGAAGTCTCCGATGGCGAAGAGACCGCCGCTGGCCTCGCGCGTTGCGCCCAGCGCTGCTTCGATCTCGTATCGGGGCGCTACGATGCCTTGTCCGGAGACTATATGGAGATTCCGGACGATCTGGAGGCGATGGTCGCCCAGCGCAGGGAGCGTTGAGGGAGCACTACGGCGTCAGAGCGAGAAGGGGCGGCACCCGGCCTTGATACGACCCCGCCCTCGCCCGCTCAATCCAGCGCCGGCAATGCGCCGTTCAGCATCAGTTGCACCAATTCGGCTTGCCGGTGCGTGCCGGTCTTCTGGAAAATCTGCTTGAGATAGGTCCGCACGGTCTGCTGCTTGAGGTGAAGGGCATGGGCCGCATCCTGCACGCTCAGCCCCTTGACGAGGTTCCGGATGACCCGGACTTCCACCGGCGTCAGCTTGAAATGCTCCGCCAGCGGGCGAATATCCGATTCCGCGCTCGCGCCGGGACGCGTAATCATGACGCAGGCGCGCGCTTCTCCCGTGCGGAGCGGAAGCCGGGAAATGGAAAGCAGCAACGGCATGTTGCCGCCCCCTTCGATGGCCATCGCCTGCCGCTCTGCCGAGCCGGCGCCATTGCCCCGCATGAGAACGGAGCGCAGCGCCACCTGAAACCGGATGGCGTCCGACGACTGGCCAATCACCATCCTGTTGCCGACCAGTCCCACCACGCCTGATTTCGCTAACAGCTTGCGTGCAGGCCCGTTCGCCAGATGCACGCGCTGATCGGCATCCAGGACCATCATGCCAAAGGGGCACTGTTCCGCCAGTTCGTCGGCATGCTGAAGCAGAATGGCCGCGTTGTCGTCCGCCGCCTCGTCACGCATGACCCATATCATGTGAATGAGCTGGCGAATGCGGTCGATGGCCTCGTCCAGCCGCGCTCGCGCGGCGGTGGGCCATTGGCGTTGCCCAAGAAACAGGGCCGCACGACCCACGGACCGATCGCCGACCGTGTAGATGAGATAGTCGGCACCGCAAGGCGCGCGCATCGAGGGTTGGCCGTCCGAGAAGAAGCCGGGGATCGCGTTGACCGCCGCGATGGCCCCTTCCACATCGGCATGCCCGATATCGCCGACCTGTGCCACCGGCCAACCCACCACGCCCTGATCGGACACAGGGGAAAGCCAGGCGGCTTTCGCTAGATCCAGCACCCCCGCCAATTCAAGCATCCGAGCCATCTTCTGATCCTGCCCGGCGCCGATCAGCTGCTGCTCTATGTCATTCGCGAAAATAGGATTTCGCTGAGCGCCTGCACCCAGCATCCAATGCGCTTCCCGCACTGCTTGTCTCCCATGCAACGGTGCCGGGCCTGTTCAGCCTCTTGCCCCGTTCCCACATCTGCATTGAGGACCCGAAAAGAGTTAACCACGCGTGCCCAGCCATTGGCAAGGCAAAAGAAGAGTCTTTCTTAAGTTCACAGTAAAAATATCAGAAAACGTAGAAAAATCACGCATCATGAATAACTTGAACAACGCATCCGATTAATAACATAGTTAATGTTCAATACGGTTCACAAACCGGAACGCTTAGGCCGCTGTGCCGGCGGACCATCCGCCGATTCTTCATGAAAGAAGTAGAGCCCGCGCACACTCGCTGCGCGAATCGTTCGATGGCCTCTCAGGTCGGTAAGAAGAGACTCAGAGCGCGAAGGGAATGCGCAGAGATGTCCGCACGTCCGGCGCATCCTCGGTCGCACCGACCTCGACCGTCCAGTTGACCTGCATGGCGTCGCTGAACCGGTGGCTGACGCCGAAGAGGAAGCGACCAATCTGCAAATCGCGAGAGGTCGTCAGGATGGGATCACCCCCCGGTTCCCCGGTGCGCTCATTGAGCAGGCGGGTGAGCGTATTGGTGCCGAACGACCAGGCGTGATTGTAGCCGAAGTTGATCGACGTGCGCTCATTGAGCGCCAGACCGACGCCGGCCGAGGCGTTGATCTGGTCGCCCGGCTCGATACGATCGATCTGCACCGGCGGAATGCGCGTGCTCACATCCTTCCCCAGATTGAAGGTATATCCGAGCGTGCCGAACAACACGGCGGGCTCGCTCGGCAGGATGGCAGTGAGGCTCGGGCTCACGCCCCAGAAGCCCGCTCCGGTCGAAGCCTGACGGGCAACGCCAAAATCATCGCGCCGCACCGCGAAGGGATCGCGGCCCGTAGGGATCGTCGCCTGAAGATTGGCGATGAGGAACGGCACATTACGCCCGCCATTGTTGAGCTGATAACGCGCGGTGAGTTCCAGATCGCCGATGCCGGAGCCATTCACGCTGTTGTCGATGGTCTGGGCGGCATCGTTGCCGGTACTGCCCGCAATGGGAGTCGTGACCAGCTTGTCGGAACGGTAGATGAAGGGAAGCCTCGCGCCGATCTCCAGCCGGTCGCTCAGGCCATAACGCAGCGAACCCGAAGCGGTCAGGATATCCTGCCTGCTCTCATTGATGTCAAACACACCCACCAGCACGGCCTCGATCAGCTCCACGCCACGGAAGATCGCGCGGTTGCGATCCGAGCGCGTGTAGTCGAGCCCCAGTTCGGCGATGAGTTGGCCGCGCCGGGTCACGACGCTGCCCTGCTGATCCAGCACCGCCACGGTAGGCGGGCGATCGGAATCGGCGGGGGGCTGCCCTACTTGCATGGCAGGTTGCGGCAGGGCCTCGCCGCTGCTCCCCGGCACCTGCGCCGCTGCCATCGCGGAGGACGTCCGCTCGGTCTGCACGAGGCGCTGCTCCATAGCATCCAGCCGGGCCCTCTGTTCTTCGAGCTGACGGCTCTGCTCGGCCAGCAAGGCGCGCGCTTGCGCCAGCTCCGCACGAAGAACCTCGACGTCGGTGGCCCTGCCACTCGCCGCGGCCGCACCTGTCTGCGCCAGCACATTCGCCGGGACCGCCATGCATGTCAGCATCAGCGCCAGCCCGAAAGCCGAGCGATGCCGGACACCTCCACCCTGAACCATTCTATCCCCCTGCGGCACGCCACATGGCCGCATCCAGCCCCAGCGACTGAACACGGAAACCGGCCGATCCCAGCGCCAACGGCTGCACATCTTCGAGCCGCAGGTTGATCGACAGGTCATTGTCCACGACACGCCCGTTCCCCGTATTGATGATCGTAGAAGAAATCTGCCGCCCGATCGCATGGCGCACAAGCAGATCTTGCAATTGCGCCGTGGCCAGCACGCCGACGTCACTGATGCTGACCACGGTATTGCCTGGATTCGATACACCAGAGTTCGCCTGAGCGCCCGCATTGGCCGGCGGCGGCGCGGTGGTGCCGCCGCCGACCGGCACCTTGATGCTGGCATATTCGATCTGTGCATGATCCCGGCCGGCAGAGACCTTAAGTCCGCCGATCTGCGCGCTGGCGCCCGCCTGCGAGCCATCAGCCACGACCGAGCCGATATCGGCGGACCCGCCATTGCCGTCCGCATCGAACGTCAGGCCGCCGACCTGCACCTGGGCACCGCTGGTATCGGCCTGCCCGGCGACATGATGCACGATGACTTGCGTCTGCCCTTCGCCGTTGACTGACGCCTGGCCGCCGGAGCCGATGATCTCAAGCTGCTGCCCCTGAGCCGCGAGAACGCTTCTCACCACGCTATCGCCGGCCACCCGCAATTCCGTCTGGAGCACCGGCACGCCATCCAGGCGCGTGCTGATCAGCACGCCGAAATCGATACTGATGCCATTGGGCAACTGGAAGCCGCCACGTGCCTGGCCCAGTTCCTCCTCGCTGAGCGGCGGGCTGTCGAACAAGGGCTCGGCACCGACATGCGCGCCCAGCGCCGCGAGCGTTCCAAGGGCAGGAAGCGGAAGGAAGCGGATGAGACGCATGGCCTACAACTCCCCCAGAAACGGCAAGGTCGTCGCGGTGCGGACCGCTTCGGGCTCGACTGGCCTGGATTGCGGTCCGCCGAGGGGCACATTGCCGACCGTGGCCCATTGCGCCGGCCGGTTGAAGGAAGCTTTGCCGGTCTCCCGCGCTGTGGTGATGACGAAGAAGAGACCGTCCCAGATCTCCCCGAACTCCTCGCGCGTGTAGCGGATGAGGCCGCGGGAGGGATCGCCGGCGAGGACGTATTGGTCCGTGACGCCCTTGATGACGACGAAATGCCGATAGCCCTTCGTCACGGTCAGGGCGATGCCCGGCACGCTGGTCTGCGCGATCTGGTCAAGCGTCACGCGGAAGCCTTCGGCGGACAGCTCATGCGCTTCCAGATAGCGCTTCATGTCGAGCAGGGAGAAGCCGTTCTGGCGGATCGCTTCCTGATCGCCCTTCTCCCACATGCCGGTGAAGGCATTCTCTTCATTGACCGGAATGCCATAATGATAGCGCAGCAGCGTCGCGAGCGCCGCAGAGCCGCAGCTATAATCATAGCGCTGCCGCACGACGGTATAGAAGCGCCGGTCCAGCATCGTCGCCATCGGCACATGGAAGCCGCCACCCGGCAGGCTGGGGACCACGAAGCTGCTTTGCTGCGCCGAGACAGGCGCGGCCGGCAGCAGGGTCAGCGCCAGAGCCGCGCCGATGAAGGCGCGAGGGGCGAGGTCCCGTATCGGCCGTGATACAAAGTCAGGATAAGCTTCGGACACCATCACGGAGCGGCGGGCGCCGAATATTCGATATGAAGATTGACGCTCATGGCGGCATTGATCGAACTGTTGTTGCCGGTGTTGAAATTCACCATCGAAATGCCGCTTACATTCTGAAACGCGGAATCGGTGACGTTCACGTTACCGGTGACGTTGTTGTCGCCCACATGATTGTCGGTGACGATCGCGCTGTTGTTGGCCGAGGCGCTCATCCAGGCGCTGCGTTCGCGGCCCGTCGTAGCCGCAAGCTCCGTCTCGGGGATCGGCTCCTGCGCGAAGAGTGCTGGCGGAGACGTTGCCGCACCCGGCCCTTCTTCGGCAGCGGCTGGAGCCATGGGCAGGATCGCCGGGCCAATCAGGGCCAGGATGAATCCAGGGGGGCGTCTCAGGATAAACCGGGACATCTGCCGCTCCTTCAGTCCTCAAATGCTGTCACGGAATTCACCTGGCGGCGGAAGCCGACACCCCCTCCTGCTGGACGACGCATCGGCTCCCGTATCGCTCAGGTGGGATTCAGGGTCAGAACGACACGTCACCCGTGGACACGGAGACGGTGACCGCAGCATTCTGCGAGGCACCCGTTCCGGTGTTCTGGTTGAGCGCCTGCATGCCGGCAAAGTTCTGGAAGGCATTGCCGTCGTTGGACAGACGATTGTCCGCAGTCGTGGCACTCAGCGCGCTGGCGTTCGTCACCGTCACGCCCGTCACATGGCTGGCCAGCGTGCTGGTCGCAACCTGCGCGCCGTCACCGAACCAGTTCGAGGTGTTCGCCTGAGATGTGTTGCCGGCGTCCCGGACGGTCAGGGAAACCGAGTGGTCGGAATTATCCGAATTGTCGGAATTGTCGTTGCCGGAGTCGGCCACATCGACATGGGTCGAGTTATCCGAATTGTCGTTGCCGCTGTCCGCGACATCGATGGTCGTATCGGTCGAATTGTCCGAGCTGTCGTTGCCGGAGTCGGCGACGTTGACGTTGGTGTTGCCGCTGTCGGCCACGTTCGTCGAGCTGTTCGAGCTGTCGTTACCCGATTCACCGACCGTCACCGAATTATCGGAGTTGTCGTTGCCCGAGTCAGCGACGGACAGGTTCGTCGAATTGTTGGAATTGTCGTTACCGGAGTCGGCGACATCCACGCCAACATCCGTCGAGGTGTTGGTGGAGCTGTTCGAGTTGTCGTTGCCGGAGTCGGCGACGTTGACATTGGTGTTGCCGCTGTCCGCCACATTCGTCGAATTGTCGGAATTGTCGTTGCCGGAATCGGCGACATCGACGCCAACGTCCGTCGAGGTGTTGGTGGAGCTGTTCGAGTTGTCGTTACCCGAATCAGCGACGTTCAGCGCCGTGTTGCCGCTGTCAGCCACGCTGGTGTTGGTCGAGTTGTTGGAGTTGTCGTTGCCGGAGTCGGCGATGTCGACACCGACATCGGTGTTACCCGAGTCAGCAACATTGGTGGAATTGTTCGAGCTGTCGTTACCCGAGTCAGCAACGCTCAGCGCCGTGTTGCCGCTGTCCGCCACGTTCGTCGAGTTGTTCGAATTGTCCGTGGCGTCCAGATCGAGATTGGCGGTCTGGTTGCCCGAGTCAGCGACATTGGTCGAGTTGTTCGAATTGTCCGTCGCATCCAGGTCGAGATTGGCAGTCTGATTGCCGGAATCCGCGACATTGGTGGAGTTGTTGGAGCTATCGTTCGCGGAATCGGCCACGTTGATGCCCGTGTTCCCCGAATCGGCGACGTTGGTGTTCCCGGAATCGGCGACGCTGGCGCCACCATTGAGAGCGGCCGAGCCGTTGTCGGCGTTGGCATCCTGGGCCGACGCAACGGCCGGCATCGCCACGAGGGCGAATGCAACAGCCGTGCTTGCAAGAAGATGTTTCATCTGGAGGATCTCCCACGTCCATTCTGGTGACGAACACCGCCACCTCGACTTCCGCACAGTTGCGGATTTCCGCGAATTGCGGACCGGGGGAAACTGATCTTCCGAAGGCGAAATCACCACTGCCAGACGAGGGAATTCAGCACTGCAGACATGGATGAAGCCCACCCCCAAATGGGGGTCTGGCTCAATCTGGCACGCCCTCCGTCAGCATCGCCAACGAACCACAAATAACTGTGCGGAAAGCGGGAACCAAATCAGATCACCTGCGTTCCGGGCCGGGGGGTTTGAACTATCTGCCCTTGTTATGACCGGAAGGGGCAGCCTCTAAAGTGCATCGGAATAATCGTGAAGCGTTCCTGTATGGCGCCATCGCGCTCCTGCTGGTCGCACCCTTCATCGCCGATCTGACCTTCCCGCTCGGTACGGCCGTCTGGGTCGTCTATCTGCTGCCGACGGTCCTGGCATTCCTGGCCGGAGCCCCGATCGTGCCCGTCGTCGTGGCCTCCATTGCCACTGCGCTTACGGTGGCCGGCCTCTTCATGGCTCAGGACGGCGTGGATCCTACCCTCGCGATCACCAATCGCGCCATCGGGCTGTCCGCCAACTGGCTTCTCGCGGGCGTAGGCGTCATGTTCATCCGCAACAAGCTGGAGGTACAGAGGCACGACTGGATGCAGGCCGGGCAGGTCGGCCTCGCCAATGCCATTGCCGGCGATCTCCCGGTCGAAGAGCTGGCGCAGCGGGCCGTACG
>Ga0160433_100304_pt1 | contig 31636 bp, 17 predicted proteins | sample HID1972K_E0MG_FD_108235 | JGI IMG/M metagenome (GOLD analysis project Ga0160433, IMG submission 108235) | Enriched pill bug-associated microbial communities from UW Madison campus, WI, USA - HID1972K_E0 MG | ecosystem: Host-associated > Arthropoda: Insects > Digestive system > Unclassified ...
AAGCCGTAAAGTAATCGGTACATCCTAAAGATCCTCCCGGATGGCCTGAACTGCATCCATGTACCATGCGCACAACATCACGTCTGATCTGTGATGAAATGCTCTCTAATTTTTTAATATCTGTCATTTTCTTTTTTATTGCATTTTATCTGCAGCCGCTAAAAATTGAGCCATACCTAAATCAGTTAACGGATGCTTTAGTAATCCCAGGATTGATTCTAGTGGGCATGTACAAACATGGGCACCTGCTTGAGCGCAACTGATAATATGATTTGGATTGCGAATTGAAGCTGCAAGAATTTCTGTTTTATATCCTTGAACATTATATATCTTCGCAATCTGCTCAATTAACTTAATTCCATTCCAACCTGTATCATCAATCCGACCAATAAAAGGTGATACATAAGTAGCACCAGCCTTAGCAGCAAGGATGGCTTGACCTGCAGAAAACACCAATGTACAATTCGTTTTAATACCATTATCTGTAAACCACTTCAAAGCTTTTACTCCTTCTTTTATCATAGGTACTTTCACTACAATATTAGGATGGATGGCTGCCAGCTTTTTACCTTCTGCAACCATACCATCAAAATCTGTCGAAAGGACCTCCGCACTGATATCACCTTCTACCAAATTACAAATAGAAAGGTAATGCGCATGAATATTATTCTCACCCTTAATTCCTTCTTTAGCCATAAGACTTGGATTAGTTGTTACACCATCTAAGATGCCCAAAGCTTCTGCTTCTTTAATTTGTACTAAATTTGCTGTGTCTATAAAAAATTTCATTCTTTTATTAATTAAATTTATAAATTAGTGCCAACGTTTGCATAAAGATATGGATTTATTTAAAAATCACAATTAAAACAATAGTTTCTATAGCAGAAAGATGTAATTCTTAAGAAGGTTTTCCAATATGATTCAAGACTATCAAATATTTAGATATATTTACTTTATTAAAAAGTAGTAATAAAGTATTCGTTTTTATCATATTAATCGATCTTTACATGCTATGTATTAATTATTAGATAGAAGTATATTTCTGAAAGTAACACTAAATATTTTCACATTGAAAAAAATAACGATACTTGACATAGCTAGAGAATTGAATATCACATTCTCTACTGTTGCAAGAGCTTTAAACGATCATCCCGCCATTAGCACCAATACCAAAGCTCTAGTTCGAGAAACAGCTGAACGCTTAGGGTACACTCGTAACAAAATTGCATCTTCATTACGATCTGGAAAAACTAAAGTTATTGGATTAATCGTACCCAGACTTGAACTTAGTTTCTTCAGTTCAGTTATTCATGGCATTGAACACGTTATTAATGCTAATGGTTACACTTTGTTATTGTACCAATCACGTGAATCAGTAAAACGAGAAATAAAAGGTATTGAAACTTTTCTTCAATTACAAGTAGATGGTATTATCGCATCCATATCATTAGAAACAACTTCGTATAAACATTTTACCGATTTACGTAAACAAAAAGTTCCTTTATTACTTTTTGACCGGATCATTGAAAATGCAGATATACCTTACGTTAGCATTAATGACTACAAAGGAGGATTCATGGCAACGGAGCATCTCATTAAGCAGGGGTATAAAAATATCGTTATCATTTCAACCAATCATAAAATTAGTATCTTCCAAGAGCGCCTGAAGGGAAGCATCGATGCATTAAAATTCTACAATCTACCTGTAAGAGAGGACCTGATTTTTTACGGAAATCCATCCAAAGAGTTCGGTGAAAGTTGTATAAGGCAACTCTATCAAAATGGGGAAGTTTTTGATGGTATTGTTACTCCTGAAGATTATACTGCCCTGGGTGCAATACAAGCGTTAAAATCTTACGGGCTTAAGGTACCGGAAGATGTAGGAGTTATTGGATTCGCGAATGAAGCTTTTGGGGATTATATCACTCCACGATTAACTACAATTGATCAGCAGAATATAGCAATGGGTGAACAGGCAGCTTCTTTATTAGTTAAGCTAATGAAAAGTTCTGATTTCTATGCTGAACCAATTCCGAAAATTATTATAGATCCAATTCTTATTCCAAGAGAATCATCTGTTAAAAAAGATTAACCCTTATAGCAAAAAGGGATATCAATAAATATTGATACCCCTTTTTAACATTTTTGCTTAGGATAATCCTATTAGCCTTCGATTGTATTCTTCATTACTACCTGTGGCGGCAAAGTCATCAAATGCCTTATCTGTTACATGGATAATATGATCGGCAATAAATTTAGCACCTTCAATAGCTCCATCTTCCGGATGTTTAATAGCACATTCCCATTCCATTACTGCCCAGCCTTTAAAGTCATAAGCTGCTAATTTACTAAATATCGATTTGAAATCTACCTGTCCATCTCCTAATGAACGAAAACGCCCTGCGCGATCTATCCAATTAGAATATCCACCGTATACTCCTTGTTTCCCTGTTGGATTAAACTCAGCATCCTTCACATGAAACATTTTTATACGTTCATGATAATGATCAATATAGCTTAAATAATCCATCGCCTGCAAAACGAAGTGTGATGGGTCGTACAACAAACAGGCTCTAGAGTGATTGTTTACTTTTTCAAGGAAGCGTTCATAACTTACACCATCATGCAAATCTTCTCCGGGATGAATTTCGTAGCACAAGTCAATTCCATTCTCTTCATATACATCTAATATCGGAAGCCAACGTTTTGCCAATTCATTAAAACCTGTTTCTACTAACCCCGCAGGACGTTGAGGCCATGGATAAACCGTATGCCAAAGCAATGCGCCACTAAACGTTCCTGCTGCGCTCAAACCCAGATTCCGAGACGCTTTAGCGGCAAACTTCACTTGTTCTATAGCCCATTCAGTTCTAGCTTTAGGGTTGTTGTGATATTGTTCTGGTGCGAAACCATCAAACATCTCATCGTATGCCGGATGAACAGCTACCAACTGACCTTGAAGGTGTGTAGACAATTCAGTAATTTCTAATCCGCATTCGTTAATTATACCTTTTATTTCCTGTGCATAATCTTTACTCTCTGCAGCAAGTTTAAGATCAAAGTAAGTGCTTGCCCAAGTTGGGATCTGAATTCCTTTAAAACCAATACTTTTTGCCCATTTACAAATAGACTCTAAATTGTCAAAAGGTGGATTCTCTCCTAAAAACTGAGCTAAAAATATACCAGGTCCTTTAAGTGTTTGCATAGTTTAATTATTTATTTCAAAAATAGTCCATTTCTCATTACTTTCTCCGCTCTTCACCACCGTATCTATAAAGGCCATCCCTCTAATTCCATCATCAACAGAAGGGAAGTCTAATAGATCCGATGGAGTATCTCCATCTAATTTCGCAGATAAAGTTAAAGCAAAACTACGATATAAATTAGCAAAAGCTTCAAGATAACCTTCAGGGTGACCCGCTGGAGTTCTACAATTAAACTTGGCAATATCAGACAAAAAGCCGTTAGTTCCTGCCCGATAAGTCTGAGTTGGTTGAGTATGCCATTTTACTATCAAGGTATTAGGCTCCTGTTGCGCCCACTCTAATCCTCCTTTTTCTCCATATACACGAATCTTCAAAGCATTTTCTTCACCGGCAGCAACTTGCGATGCCATAAGTACACCCGCAGCACCATTGTCAAATTTTAACAATACATTCCCATCGTCTTCCAGCCTTCTCGCTTCTACCATTGTATTCAAATCAGCGCAAAGATGAGTGATTTTTAAACCTGAAATATATTCTGCAAGGTGGGCTGCATGTGTACCAATATCACCCATTGCCCCACTTTTACCAGATTTCTTTGGATCTGTTCTCCAGGCAGCGCCAGCATTCCCTTCCCGTTCAGTCAAAGTACTTAACCACCCTTGAGGATATTCAACATAGATTTTACGAATTTTACCAAATATGCCTTCTTTTACCATCTGTTTAGCCTGCTTTACCATTGGATAGCCAGAATAGGTATGAGTTAATAATAATAATAACCCCGTCTCTTCAACTTTCTTCTTCAATTGCAATGCCTCATCCAAACTAAAAGTGATTGGCTTTTCAACAACAACATTAAAACCATTATCTAAAGCTAACATTGCTGGCGCAAAATGTGCATAATTTGGTGTTACAATGGTAACGAAGTCCATACGGACATCAGGAGGCAATTGACTTTCTTTCTCAATCATCTCTTCAAAATTGAGATAAACCCGATCCTCCGGCAAAAATAACATTTTACCACTGTCCTCAGCTATCTGTGGATCAATGCTGAGAGCACCGCAAACAAGCTCAATAAGTCCGTCCATATTGGCAGCATGCCTATGAATTGCTCCAATAAATGCATCCTTTCCTCCTCCTACCATTCCCATTCGTAATTTCCTGTCCATAACGTCTATTCTTTTATTACATCAATAAAGCCTATATATATCTATTAATAAGATTTTCTAAATATTCTTGTCTACCGCTCTTAGGTTCAGGTTCTCCATTAGCAACTGCATATTCACGTAGACTCTCAAGATCAAGCTTCCCCGATTCAAAGTCTTTTCCGACGCCATTGTCATAGGAAGCATAGCGATCTTTCCGTATCTTTTTATATTCTGACTTTTCTAAAATCTTATCTGCAATAATCAAAGCTCTGGCAAAAATATCTACTCCACCTACATGTGCATAAAACAAATCAGCCGGATCAGTAGAATTTCTTCTGATTTTAGCATCAAAATTAATTCCGCCCCCTCCGAATCCGTTTGCCTCCAAAATAATCAGCATAGATTCAGTCAATTCATTAATATCATTTGGAAACTGATCGGTATCCCAGCCATTTTGATAATCACCCCGGTTAGCATCAATAGATCCTAATGCACCTGCATCAGCAGCTACTTGAAGTTCATGCTGAAAAGTATGGCCAGCTAGCGTTGCATGATTCACTTCAATATTTAATTTAAAATCACCTAAAAGATCATATTGTCTTAAAAATCCTAAGACGGTAGCCGAATCATAATCATACTGATGTTTAGTCGGTTCGCATGGTTTAGGCTCAATAAAGAATGTTCCCTTAAAACCCTGTTTTCTAGCATAATCTTTTGCCATGTGCAAGAATTTGGCAAAATGCTCCTGCTCTCTTTTCATATCTGTATTTAAAAGAGTCATATAACCCTCTCTTCCCCCCCAGAAAACATAATTCTCGCCACCTAAAGCAATCGTAGCATCCAATGCTGCTTTAACTTGCGCAGCACCATGACTTAATACATGAAAATCAGGATTTGTGATGGCTCCATTCATATAACGCGGATGAGAAAACAAGTTTGCTGTTCCCCAAAGCAGCTTTACTCCACTTTGCTTTTGTTTTTCTTGCGCATAAAGAACCATTTTCTCTAATCTGCGTTCATTTTCCACAATATCATTTCCGTAATCTACCACATCGACATCATGAAAACAATAATAAGGAAGATCCATTTTAGTAATAAACTCAAATGCAGCATCCATCTTATCTTTTGCCCGCTCAATCGGATCAGTCTTTTTATCCCATGGGAATGATAAAGTTGGAGCTCCAAAAGGGTCACTACCATTCGCATTAAAAGAATGCCAGTAAGCAACTGCAAACTTTAAGTGGTCTTTCATACTCTTGCCTCTAACTACCTTATCTGCATTATACCATCTGTAAGCCAAAGGATTATCCGACTGCAATCCTTCATATTTAACTTCTCCGATACCCTTGAAAAATTCTTGATCTCCCAATATTGTTTTTGACATAATAATAATTTATTAAATTAACTTAATTCTCTGATTAATAACTCTTCCCATTCACGATAAACCTCTTCGTAAGAAGTGATAGCTTTGGGTTCAACTATCTTTATCGGTTTTATATTAGCAAATGCCTCCTCTGAAGAGGAAAAACTCTTATATCCAATACCTGCACCTAATGCAGCTCCAACACTTCCATCAGTTTGGTACAGTTCAACTGGAACTCCCGTGGAGTTCACAAATGCATCAATGAATAGATCACTCATAAAAAGATTGGCTTTTCCGGCTCTGATAATATTAGGTTTCATACCCATCTCTTTCATCCTATCTAAGCCATACCGAAATGAAAAGGCAATGCCTTCCTGGACAGCTCTAAAAATATGTGCTTGCGAATGTCTATTTAAATCAATATTATTTATATGTGCACCTATAATCTTATTATTTAGCATTCTCTCAGCGCCATTTCCAAAAGGTAGAACACGTAACCCTTCACTACCAACTGCTACCCTTTGCGCTTCCCTATTCATGCCCTCATAACCTTCGTTAGATAAAAAATTGTTTTTAATCCAACGATTTAATATCCCGGTGCCATTAATACAAAGTAGAACACCCAACCGATTAACCTCCTTTGTATAATTTACATGTGCAAAAGTATTTACGCGAGAATCTGCATCGTATACTAATTGATCAGTAACTCCATATATTACACCTGACGTTCCTGCCGTAGCTGCAACCTCCCCAGGCTTTAACACATTCAATGATAGCGCATTATTGGGTTGATCACCCGATTTATAAGTTACCGAAATCCCTGGCTTTAATGATAAAATCTCCGAAACACTCTTGCTAAGATGACCATGTGATGAAAACACTTCCTGGATTGGTGGAAATATTCCTTTATCAAAACCATAATATTCTATGACATCATCCGATAACTGGTTCTCCTTAAAATCCCAGAAAACTCCTTCTGACAATGCAGATATACTCGTTGTAATATCACCCGTTAATTTCATTGCGATAAAATCTCCAGGAAGCATCACTTGATATACCTGTTCATATATATCCGGCTCATTCTCTTTTACCCAAGCCAACTTTGCTGCAGTAAAGTTACTCGGAGAGTTCAAAGTATGATTTAAACACCTTTCATGCCCAATTCCATCAAAAGCTTTGTCTCCAATTTCAACCGCCCTACTATCGCACCAAATAATGGAGTTTCGAAGAACTCGTTGATCTTTATCTACAAGAACTAACCCATGCATCTGATAGGCGATACCGATAGCAACAATATCTAATGGATCATAGACTCTTAACTTATTAAGCCTTAATATAGCTTTCTGTACATGCTCCCACCACATCTCCGGATCTTGTTCCGCCCAACCCACATTTTTTACTATGATTTCCGACTCTATATCGGGATATTGAGATGAAGCTATACATTGCTGAGTAGCCGAATCAACTACTGACACTTTGATCGAAGATGTACCTACATCAATCCCTAATAATAACATAAACTCTATTTTCAAATAATACCAATGTCCGCATTTATATCTTCTTAACACGTCTCTTCAACCTGGACTACGCCAACGTTTGCATTACGTTTGTAAAGCTAAAAAATATTACCAATAAAATAAAAATAATTCATACATCTTATCATAGTCATAACACAAATCGCCAAGAATAATATATAGTAATTAAGAATAAATACCTGGATTAATGAATAGTATTTTTTATCTACTTATTAATTCAGGTATTTTAATCATAGATTTAGTTGCCTTTAGCCGATTCGGCAACAAGCTCTTCTACTGTCCATGGTGTAGTCCTAGACTTTAACTTCTCTCGTAAAGCACTTACCTCTTCTGTACTTATAAACGGCGAAACTCTGTTAAAAGGATTACCAAAATTTCCAGGTCCACCACGTAATTCAAAACGTGCATAACTTAAAACGGAGGCAATCCAATCATCGCTATTATCTCCAAAAGGAGGCATAAAACCACCTGGATAATTTTCGCCATCAATAGCCCCACTAATACCATTAAGCACTATCCGTATAGCTGTATTCTTATCTCCTAATAATCTTCCTGACCCAACTAATGGTGGAGCAACCTTTGATGCAAGACCTTTTCCATCATCTCCATGACAACTTGCACACAATGCTCGGAAAATCTCAGCACCTTTTAAAACATGATCACGATCAGAAGTCGACAAAGAACCAAGCCTTACTCCGTAGTTTTTAATATTTTCAGTCTGCTCTAATGAAGCTAGAGTGGCATTAAGCATCTCATTATTTTTATTCTCAGCCATAAGAGCATCAATCAATGGCTGAGTAGCCTCCTTATTAACTGACAGTGATAAAAGAAGCTGCGTACGAACATCATAATTCGGATCCGATCGAAGTACTTTTAACCCATTCATTATTTTTACATTATTCTCTTTAATAAATGGTTCACTAATCCAAACCGCTGTTCTTCTTACCTGAGCATGCGGATCATTAAATGCTGCTAATAATATATTCTCATCAATAGAGTTCAGACCTTCTAAAGTCCATAATGCATGAACCTTCGCTAAGTGTGATAATTCTGAATCAGATGAACCCGTCACTATCTGTTTTAATAACGGCACTACAGATTTATCACCAAGTACTACTAACTCTTTTTGAGCATTATCTCTCCACCATCCATTTGGATGAGATAAATGAGCTACCAACTGAGCTGGTGTTTCATTTAGCATTTTTGGTAAAGGTTGAGACTTATACCCATCATGAACCAAACGGTAAATTCTTCCATGACCAACGTTATCGCCAAATCCAAATCTATCGATCACTTTTCTAAGAAAGGATCCTGGTCTTGTCCAATTTCCTTGCTGAATTATACCACGATGCATATCTACAATATATAAATGCCCATCTGGCCCTGTATAGGTATTTACAGGACGAAAGTTCATATCAGTAGAAGAAATAAATTCTTGTCTATAATAGGCGTTCTGAACAATTAATTTACCTTTTAAGTTTATTACTTTCGCTCTTCTTATTAATCTACCAACAGGTTCTGCAACTATATAATCACCTGCTAGATCATTCGGCAACGCATTTCCTCGAAAAATAGATTGTCCGGCCGCTGCAGTAAAGTGATTCAATGTACTATCTGGGCGTAACCTAAGTAATCCACCTTGAACATCAGGTGTAGAAATAATAGGCCATACAGCATTGAACTCATCACTATATTGATCTTTAAAATCAAGAGCTCCGTATACAGGATTAATTTGAAACCTTTGAACAGGAATCTCACCACCTGCCCGGGAATAAAACAATCTACCATAGTTATCATGTGTTAAACCCCATTGTCCCGCTGAACCACTAATAATTGAATCTGCTTTAAAAACCCCGTCAGTGTATTTAAATCTTATTGGCTCATAAGTCATATACATCCAGTTGTCAAGGTTCCAATCTAAACCGCTTCTTTGGTGCTCCATATTAGCATCATTTACAGAATATTTAGGATCTTCATAAACAATTCTCTTTGCATCTGCCTTTCCATCTCCATTCGTGTCTTTATAAGCTGTTATGGTTATGCTGTTGGTCTCATTAACAAAAACTTCATCATCTATGCATATAATCATCCTTGGAAGTAAAAGACTATCAATAAAGATTGTACTCTTATCCATGATACCATCATTATTCAAATCCTCAAGCATTGAAATACGGCTTCTCGGAACCTGTTCACCTGAGGCGTCAGCATCTTGCATATATGTTAACATTTCAGCAACAAACATTCTTCCATTACCATCCCATGCAATAGCAACGGGCTCCTTTATCATTGGCTCACTAGCTACCAACTCTAAATGATACCCTGCAGGCAAATTAAATGTTTTCAAACTTTCTTCCGGAGTCAAATATTCAGAACTAGGATTTGGATTGAATGTTCTTGCCGGATAAGGATTATCTATTGAGCTGCTATCTTTTGATTTTATTGCTGTACATGTAATAATTAACATTGATATCATTATCAAGCTAAATATCCATAGTGTCTTTTTCATAGTCTGATTTTTTAAATTATTGTGTCCGCCCCATCGCATATTTGATTCCACCTAAAATATGTTTTATAAGAAGTGGATCAGTAATAGATTTTTCGTCGTGACCTAAGGCTGTATAAAATGAACGACCTCCGTCATATGCATGAATCCAACTAATTGGATGAAAATCACCATTTTGTCCGCCTTCATAACTATTTTCATCAACCGTAATTAAAATATCCAACCCCTGTCCTATCCATTTAAAGTTATAAATTTCATCAACTTTTTTCCATTGAAGCGGTAAATGAGCAGTTGCTATATTATTAGCATCAACTATATTCAGCAACACATCTTGTTGGCCACGAGGGTGGTTTTTAAAGTAGGCACCAACAAGTTCACCATACCATGGCCAGTCATATTCAGTATCCGTAGCCGAATGGATTCCAACGAACCCGCCGCCTGCACGAATATATTTTTCAAATGCTGCCTGCTGTTCATCGTTTAGAACATCGCCAGTTGTACATAAGAAAACTACAGCATCAAATTGTTGTAGTTTCTCGGAATTAAAAACCTGTGAATCTTCAGTAGCTTCAACTTCAAAATTATTCTCCTTTCCCAACTGCTGAATGACTGTCTGGCCAGCTGTAATAGCAGAAGCATGTCTAAACTGTGCGGTCTTACTGAAGACTAGTATCTTATTTGTATTTGCTAATAATGTTTCACTAAATGAAAAAATTAAAAAGACGCTAAAAAAAAATAAAAAGATAGTTCTATTTTTCATTGGATAGATGGTTTTAGGTGTTAGAAGTTCATAATTAACTTCGTTAAATGTATTGTAATTCATCAGCAACTAAATTATTTATGGAGGAGTCCTATTTAATCTAGTTATTTAAATTAAGGAAAGTGGGATTAGCTAAACTTAAGCAATCCCACTTTCATTCTATTTAATTATAACCCGGATTTTGATCAATTTTAGGGTTTTGATCTATCACATTCTGTGGGATTGGACTCATATATTGCTTAGGCAAAATCTTTACAGTATATTTCTTCTCCTCTTCGATAGAATACACCCATACTCCTGAGTTATCAGCCGGTTTTGTGTTGCGTATAACCATATTATGTCTAGGTTTTCCCATTGTCTCGGGAAGTTGAGCCAGACGTTTATTGTCAAGGAATCTTTTATCTTCAAAACAAAGTTCAACTCGTCTTTCTTTATATATAGCTTCGCGCATTTGTTCTTTCGTAAGACCTGCTGGAAGATTAGGAAGATCAGATCGGTTTCTTATCCTATTAATAGCATCATATACAGTTGCATCTGGACCTGAAAATTCATTCTTTGCTTCTGCATAATTAAGTAAAACTTCTGCATAACGATAAAAAACAAAGTTCTGGCCACTCGCATTATCTCCTGGAGCTTTATCAGGATTTAATTTCTTCTTTTGGTAGTATCCCGAATCTCCCACATCAGTCGTACCAGCTAAGTCAATTTGATTCGTTTTATCAGGATTAGCATAAGTTTGATCAATACGGGTATAAATTATTTCCTCTCTAGGCATCCAATCCATTTTATAATGAGCGCCATCGAATACAATGAAATCATAAAATCTTTTTTCACGGTCTTTATATGGGTTCTGTGGATCATATCCTGAAGTAGGATCTGTAATAGCTTTACCATTTGCCATACTAAACTGATCAACTAATTCCTGAGTGGGATTATAATTTCCCCATGTTTGGTATTCTCCCAAAACATAGGTTGGTCCACCAAATCGTTCATAACTAGAACCCAAACCTGCAACATTGGCTACAACTTGTCTATCCCAAATTACTTCAGAGTTATACTCATTTGCTTCTCTCCAAAAATTTGGCAGGTCATCAAACAAACCGTAAGGATTGCCATTTCCATAATCATCAATAAATTTTTTATTAGTATTAGCTGCAGTTTCCCATCGTTTAGCATCATAATTGCCAAAATGAACAAACTTACCTGGATCAGGCAAATAAGGTGACGCGGTATTAAATAACGGACTCGCTCCAAATAGTTCTATCCATCCTTTCAATGCTAAAGCCGCACCTAAAGTAGCTCTTCCTGCATCTGGTGCACCCTTTGTAAATTTAACTGGAAGATTCCCATTTGAAACGACACTTCCTAATTCACTGGTAATAAAATTAAACGTCTCTTCAAATGTACCTCTAGGCTTTTCAAGTTCGTCAGCTTCCATGCTATTACGATCCAAAGATTCTGTAATTATAGGTAAGCCCCCTACCTGCATAAAAAATTCACTATAAAAGAAGGCGCGCAGGAATCTTGCTTCATCGATTCGGCGATTGAAATACGATTCTGAAAAATTAGCTTTGTTTTCAGTCATTTTTTCTATATAGGTATTTATTTTTCTAATCTTCACAAAAAAACTTTGCCATGTATACCCATAAGTAGGTCCCTGTGTACCCCCCCAAATACCATCTGTACTTGTTGATGGTACATTAGTTATTCCCACTCTCCAATTGGAAGCAGTATAATAATGACTGATATTATAGTCGTCTGAATAAAAGTCCAGATTCTCTGTCAGGTTCCATTTATTTGGTATCTCACTATAAACATCATTCAGGAAAATATCTGCATTTGTTTCATTTGCCCATTGTGTAATATCAGTCAAATTGGATTTATTTTCATTATCCAAAAATTCATCCGGCTTGCATGACACGATTAGGAGAATCATTCCTAAACATATTACAAGAGGCCTAACTCGATTATATATTGATTTATTTGTTTTCATAATAATTATCTTTAAAAATTCAATTCAATTCCGAAGGTCGTTGATTTCATAACAGGATAAGAAGTTTCCCGATTGTCGTATCCTAATTCAGGATCTATATGTTTTAACTTACTGAATGTAAACATATTTTGACCTGTTGCATATACGCGAAGAGATCCAATTCCCCATTGGTTAGTTATCCTTTCCGGAATTCTATAGCTCAATGAAGCAGTCTTCAAACGAAGATAACTAGTGTTCACCATCCAGAAGTCTGAAGCTTGTGTATTATTCGCATAAGGAGCTGGAGTAGAACGAGGATATTTTGCATCTTGATTTTCAGGTGTCCAACGATTATCATAATACTCATACGCAGTATTACTTCCGTTATTTTCAAATGGAACTGTCATAAATTGTCTGATATTGATACTTGATTTTCCAGATCCCTGAAAAAATAAAGATAAGCCAACTCCTTTCCATTCAACTGAAGGTGTAAATCCGAATGACCATGCAGGATAAACGGGATCTCCAATTACCGTTAAATCATCGTTATTGATAACTCCATCTGGAATTCCATCCGGCCCACTCAAATCTGCATACTTTATATCTCCAGGATGGAGGATACCAAACTGTTGAACATTATATCCATCCTGAGCATCCACAATGCCATCTCCGTTTACATCATCCGCAGTAGAAAATAAACCAAGTGATTTATAACCATAAGGCGTACCGAAAGGTTGTCCGACTTTTGTTCTGTTAGGATTATCACGTTCAGCATCTGTTTGAAAAACTTCAATCATACTATTTTTCGCATAACTAACATTTGCATTAAAAGAGTAACTGAAATCATCACTAAAGGTACCTCTGGTTCCTGCACTTACTTCGAATCCTCTATTCTTCATCTCACCCTTGTTCTCTTGAGATAACGAAAGCCCATATTCTACCGGAAGAGTAACTTGAGGAGCTAAAAGCATACCTGATCTACGCTCGGTAAAATAATCTAACTCCATATTAAGTCTGCCATTCCACAAATTCAAATCAACCCCAACATCTGTCTTGGTGGATATTTCCCATGTTATATTTGGATTAGGTTCACTTTGAATACGAGATCCTTGTACTAAAGTTCCATTGCCAAATGCATACGCATTACCTCTTAGATTATAACCAGTCATATATTGAAAGGCCGACCCGGCAAGCATTCCCGCTTTACCCCATGAACCTCTAATCTTCATATCTGTTAACCAGGAATCAGTGCCATCAAGAAACTTCTCTTCAGAAATACGCCAGGCTGCTGAGAAAGATGGGAAATAACCCCATCTGCTTCCGGGAGCAAAATAGTAATGTCCATCATATCTTCCTGCGGCTTCAAACGTATATTTCTGATCATAAGAATAAGCCAAACGATATACATATCCAATTTCACTACCGGTGTATGAAAGACCATCATTATTAAAATCCAATCGATTAGAACTTCCTAAACCAAGTTCATCAATTCCTACACTAAAGTTATCTCTTCTTGCATTAAAGAAATCCTCCTTATATTGGCGTCCTTCTGCAACTAACAAACCAGTCACGGAATGAACATCATTAAATGTTTTACTATAATTAATATATCCTTGGTATGTATAATTAGTACGACGACGGTTTTCTAAGCTAAGCCATGTATAAGGCTTTCCTCCACCTTCTTGTAACGACACAGCTTCTGTAAAGCTGTAAGGATCTGTAGACAAATCAATAACATGATACTTAAAAGGCACGTGGTATAACTTATTATTAATCTGTGTAGGGTCATAACTAAAAACACCCTTTACACTTAATCCTTCTATAATTTGCTGTTCAACAAATAAAGAACTTAATAAAGTATTTTGATCAACCTTTCTATATCCAGGAGATCTTAAAACACCCACCGGGCTATTTGCAGAAGATTCTCCCCATCTATCTCCACCTGGATAGATCAAGCTTTGTGTGGGTAAGAATTTATAAAAAGAACGAAATAAGTGGTTACCAGTTGTTTCATCAGCATCGATATCATCGGTACGTTGAATGGCTCCCTGTAAAGAGAAACCTACTGTAGTAGAAGCTGTAGGCTTCATCTCTAAATTAATATTGTAATTATACCGGTTATAACCTACCGGATCAAAAATTCCTTTTTGATCGTAATATCCCAAACTTGCATAGTAGGTTACGTGTTCTGTTCCACCGCTAAAATCAAGTCCATAATTCTGAGTAGGTGTGTTTTTATTAAATAAGTCAGTAAAGTTAGAATTAGGATATCTATAAGGATCATCTTTATGCAACTGATTATAATTTTCAACTAATTCAGGATCATTAGGTGGCGTAGTGCCATTCGGAGTCTGATTATAATATCCTTCATTTTGCAAAATCATATAGTCACGTGCGTCCAGCATCTTAGGCAAATAGGTAGGATTAGAAAAACCTATGGAAGAGCTAAGACGAACTTGTGGCTTTCCAACTTTTCCACGTTTGGTCGTAATTAATACAACACCATTTGCACCTCCTATTCCAAAAGGAGCAACCGCAGCCGCATCTTTCAAAATAGTAACTGTTTCAATAGTAGACGGATCTATTTGTTGCATATTATCTCGCTTTATTCCGTCTACTATAACCAACGGCTTATTATCACCAGTAGTTACAACGCCTCTGATGTGAATATCCGGACTATCAAAACCCGGCTGTCCACCGTTAGGGCGCATACTTATACCTGAAAGCCGACCAGCCATAGATTGTGAAATATTGGGAGCTGGGACTTGAGCTAACTCATCCCCTTTTATACTACTGATAGACCCGGTAACCTCAGCACGTTTTTGAGTACCGTACCCAACAACAACAACTTCGGATAGAGCTTGAACATCCGGTTGCAATATAACATTCAACGTACTACTGCCCCCAACAGTTACTTCTTGTTTAAGGTAACTGATGTACGTAAACTCAAGAATGCTGTTTTGACTAGGGACAGCAATCGTAAAGCGTCCATTTAAATCGGTAGCAACCCCCTGTGAAGTACCTTTAACTTTTACACTCACTCCTATTAAAGGCAACCCTTCCGGATCTTCTACAGTTCCGGAAACTTGAGTTTGCGAAAACGCTAACGAAGTAGTTAATATCGTCAGCATAACTAAAATGGAAAACCTCCGTAGATTTTTCCGATAGTACTTAAGACAAAATCTCAATCTGTTAGATTTGTCTAATACATTTTGTAAAATTTGATTCATAGTAATTTAGGTTTATTAAATTTAACAATGGACACTCGGTATACAAATTGGTTTATAGCATTCTGTTTATGCAAACGTTGGCAATACAATAACTAATTAACATTTAGCAAATCAAAACTTAGTTTATACTGCATGCCAACGTTTGCATAATCATAGTAAATATAAAAATAATTTTTAATATCACAAAAAAAGAAAAAATATATTCATTTGAGCTTTGTAGAGAACCACCTGCAAATACGAAAATAAAACTTTTTAGGGAAATGGCTACACTTAAGTATTTTGCAATACTTACTGCGACAATAATAAACTTTTAATTTAGGCAAATGACCAGCAAACGACCAATCAAATGGCGCCAACGTTCGCACGCTCCAAACTATCAATAATTTAATTAACGCAGTATTATTTTACTACTCGAATAACGCCCCTCATCACAAGGTAATGACCTGGGTAAGAACATATATAAGGATAAACTCCAGGTGTATCAGGTGCGTTAAAATAAATTGTCTCTGTTTTTCCTGGTTGTAAAACACTAGTATGTGCAAGTACCTTAGAACTATTAGGAACATAATCCATCTTCTCCCCTTGAACGCCTAATTTTAAAGCTAATTCCCCCACTTCATTTCCTGCACCTATATCTGTCATTACAAAATTGTGAAGCATATCATCGTTATTGTTGAAAACTAATTGAAGTTTACTTCCTGCCTTCACAGTAATATCATCAGTACTAAACTTTAATCCGGGTAATGTACCCATTCTAATTATAAGGTCTGCTTTTCCACCCCAGCTTGCAGGCATTTGTAATGTATGTTTACCTAAAGTTTCTTGCTTTTTTGCTGTCTGAGATGCTTCTGATGTGTTTGAATTACTAGCCATTGATCCATGGTCATGGCTCGTTGGCATTTCAACTCTATTATCATCGGTAATTGTTACCTTATCACCATCAGGTATATTATTCAATGTATAATATCCAAAATTATGTAATAAAGGACGTTGTTCTGCTGATAAAATTCCTTCTGCTTTTATCTCATGTATATATCCCTCTTTTAAACTATCTAAAACCAAACGAACGCGCATTTTATCTTCAGAAACGACAATTGCTTTAATGGTACGATCTGCTTGATTAATTGGAGGGCTTCCATAGGTACTGTGATATTTATAGATGAAATCTCCTACACTATAAGATGATACATCTTTAGCTGACACTTCATCAACTGGCAATGTAAATTCTATTTCAAACCCATCTGGTTGCGCTTTAATTGTTTTCATTTCAAATGGCGTAATGCCTGTCCATTCCAACTTCTGTAGTCCAAATGGAGCGCTTCCTGTAGATCCCCAACCACGAGACGTCATTCCAACAAACATAGATCCATCTGGTCCCCAATTCATTCTTAATATACCAGATGAAAATCCTTCACGAAAAGGGAAAACAACTCCCTGATAAACACCCTTCACTTTCTCAAGAAATACACGCATAATTTTACTATGACCTTGATCCCCAACAAACAATTGATCTTCAAATGGCCCCATCTTTCCTTCATTATTATAATTAAGAATCCCTGATGTAGAAATCCCTAATATTGTGTGAGGAAACCATACAGCAGGCGTTTTAATTCCCTTAACGGTTTTAGCTACTTCAAACATAGGCTTTCCTGTATCCGGAATATCAGAAGGTTTCAATGTTATATTCGACTCGGGTTCTCCAGACCATTTCAAGCTACTCGGGTTTCCCATAAAATCTCCTTCCGCCACATGTGAAATATACCCTGATCCCACCCAGTGACCTTGGTTCTCAGAATAAAATATATCTCCTGAACTGTTTAAACCCATGCCTGCAGGCGATCTGAATCCAGCCGCAAAAGGCTTCATTTTAAAATCAGGGGAAAACTTTAGCATCCAACCATGCCATTTTGAAAGACTTTCGCTATTTCCATTCCAACCAAGATTCAATGCCACAATCATATCACCATTTTTATCTAATAATGGTCCATAGGCATACTCATGATAATTTCCTGTTTCAGATAAAGGCCAAGAGTACATTGTTTCATATTGATCTGCTGAACCGTCACCATCTGAATCTCTTAAACGAGTTAATTCAGAACGTTGTACTGCATAAATATCCCCTTTGATATAATTTAAACCTAAAGGTTCATGTAAACCTTGTGCAAACAACCGATATGTCGGCTGCCTTCTATCTTTCATTGAGGGGTTATCAATAATCCAAACCTCACCTCGACGTGTTGAAACTGCCAGCGAACCACCAGGTAAAAAAGTCATTCCTCCCACCTCGAGAAAAACACCCTGAGGAATAGGCACGGTAGTTAAACGATAAATATCATTTTCGGTATATATCTTCGCAGTACCGGTAGCTGTAGAATTACCTGTACTACTGCTCTGCCCAAAACTGATTGTTGAATATAGAATTCCAACAATGACTGTTAAATATTTTATATAGTTTATCTTCAGATTCATGTTGTCTTAATTTACCAGATGATTGAATATTCCAATGAAGAAAGGGTCTTATTAAACGCAATTACAAGCTCGTCTGCACCCTGCGACTTTCTAATAACAGGTTTCAAACGCTCATTTACTTTAATATAATATGACTTTCCATCTATAACAAATAACCCTTTACCTAAAGATTCTATCTCCTTACCACTTGCTATTCTAAAATATAGATTTTCAGGTGCATTGGTAACACTAACCTCCCTTTTTAAGGATTCTCCATTAGGCACCATTGATATTTTATCATCGACATTAAATCCACCATACTCGTAATGGAAAGTTACATTTTTGTCATTATCAAATGAATAACCTTTATTATGAAAATCATCAAATGGAATTGAATCTGGCCATATAGAATTTGAATTACTTAATAAAGCAAAAGAAGGTGCAGAAGACAAAGTAGTCACAGCACCAAGAGGTTTAGCTAATTGTGGTTCGCCTCTAGACTCCCACATATCAGTTGCGTCAACAAATCCTCCACGCCAAAACTGCAGAATGGAACCTTGCTTTAAATCATAGGAGTAATTAGTATGATTAGGGTTCCCTACAGATATTACATGCGTGCGCTTATTATTGTCAAACAATAAATAACTTCTTAAAATGTACGGTTCTGCTTCAGCTTTTACTATAATAGGATTAATCATACGAAAACGCTCAGCATCAACACCGGTTAATTGTTGGCCAGCCTCTTCATCAATAACTTTATAATTAATATTTCTAAATGCCAAAACATGATCTTCATCTGCTTGAAAAATGAGAGGTCCTTTTGCACTTTCATCATTAAAACCAGTTCCATCAGAAGAGCCCTCTAACGCAACATCTTGATGGATAAGTACTCCATTTAGATAAATCTCTTCAAAGTATGCTTTACCAACCTTCTTACCTGAATTATCAAAGGTTGGGGATTTGAATCTTACCTTTAAATGTTGCCATAAACCAGGTGCTTTTCCTACATTACTTATAGGCTGTTCTGTATGTGAAGAAACACTATTCCCAGTATTATTAACGTCTATAACTCCAATTCTAGCTAGAGGATCTTGAGTTCCCGGCCAACTATCCGTTAGTTGAATCTTATAGCGACCCATTATATATATAGCTGAATTACTTCCTTTAGTTGTTAGGAAATCGAAATTAATTTCAACATCTCCCTCCAATTGTGCTATAGTGACCAAATTAGTTGCGCCCTTTACTGGTGTATTCACAACAATGCCACTTCCCTTAACAAACTTCGCGGTCGATTTATTAAAATCTGTTGTTAAATCAGAAACAATCAACCAATTTTCGCCCGGTTTCTCGAATGCGTCAAAATTCGAAGTGGAAATGGAACTTTGAGAGAATACATAATTTGAACATAATATGCTCCCAAGTAATAGCAAGACAACTTTCTTCATAAAACTATAATTTAAAAAATTCCGTTAATTTAAAAATAAAACATCAGATTCCTTGTTACATAACAAAAAATCTGATGTTTATTTAAACTATTGCCACAGCAAATAACAGAGTCACTTTAACTAAATGTAAACTCAGGAAGATGTATGATCTCTCCTCCTTTCATTGCAGACTCATGTGCCAAAATACCTACACAGGTAATATTCGCTGCCTCAACTGCATTAGGATAAGGTTGACGATCATTCGATAATGAACTTACAAACTCATGAACCAAATGAGGATGAGAACCGCCATGACCTGAACCTTGAATGAAAGAAAGATGTTGGTGTTCCTCAGAATACACGAACTCAGTTGTAAACTCCTGAATTTCTGTAGGTAATAAATGAGCATAGTCTTTAATCTTAACTCTTTCTGGACTTTCTCCCGTATGAATAACACTATCTTCATGCTCAATAAGTGTCCATTCAAACGATTTTTTAGAACCATATACATCAAAGCTTTCACGATATTGACGTGCAGTATTAAACAATGAACGTGTTACTTCAGCAGACAGGTCTGAGTCCTTTAGCTTAATATGACAAGTTTCAATTGCAAATGGTGAACCGTACTTTGGTATTAGATCTTCATCAATCCTACCAGAACCAAAACAAGAAACATACTCAGCAGAAGCTTTTGGAAGCGCCAAAACTGGGCTAACACAGTGAGTAGCATAATGCATAGGTGGCAGACCTTCCCAGTAACCTGGCCATCCAGCCATTTCTTGCTGATGCGATCCTCTCAAGAATTGAATCTTACCTAACTCACCACTTTCATATAATTCTTTTACAAATAAAAATTCACGGCTATAAACCACAGTTTCCATCATCATATACGTGAGACCCGTTTCATTTACAGCATCCACAATCCGCTTGCAATCCTCAACACTGGTAGCCATAGGAACAGTGCAGGCAACATGTTTTCCTGCACGCAATGCAGCTATTGACTGCTCTGCATGACTTTGAATTGGGGTATTGATATGAACCGCATCGACGTGAGGATCCTTTAATAACTCATCAAAATCCGTGTATCGTTTTTCAATTCCAAACGCATTACCAATTTCTTCCAATTTATCTGCATTCCTCTGACAGATAGCATACATATTCGCATCTGGATGTTTTTGATAAATCGGAATAAATTCTGCTCCGAATCCCAATCCTACAATTGCTATATTTATTGGTTTCTTACTCATTTAAATTCTATTTTACTTTTAAAAATCGCAACCTAATCATCAAAGTTATTCCTTTGCGGACCATTTTCTTAAAAAGTCCAACCCCTCCTGAGCGAAACCATCCTGGCTCGGCACCAATGGGCGCCACATACAAACAGCACCTGCCAACTCTTTATTTTCTGGAGTAAAACTTTCAATAGAAACGGTTTTATTATAATTAATTGCTGTTAAACCACGTTTATAAGCTCCCCAATTAGTTTCACCTGTTCCAGGTGTACCCCTGTAATTTTCTGATACTTGTAAGTGAATAAGCTTATCTCCAACGGAAGTAATCGCTTTTTCAATATCTCGTTCCTCAATATTCATATGGAAACCATCCAATATAACCTTAGCTGACGGATGATCGATATCCTTAATCAGTTTCATTACATCTTCGGCAGTATTTATAAGGTCAGATTCAAAACGATTAAGAGGTTCAATAGCAAGTTCTACACCGAAATCCTCTGCCATTACACATGTTTTTCTAATGTTAATCACAGCCCGCTCCCATTCAATCTGCTTCTGATCAGAAGATACCAACCGTGCTTTTCCCACCGAAGAGTACATGGGACCTGAAACAGATTCAGACCCCAATGAGCTCGCTATTTTCACACAAGCATAAATATAATCAAAACAAGTTTGATGATAAACAGGATCATCATTTGTAAAATCCCTGCTTGGACCAAATGCCCCACAAATCATCGCTTTTAAATCATTCTCAAAGAGAGCTTCATTTACTTTCTCTACATCAATTAAAGAAGGGTCTTCTACAGGTATCTCAACAAAATCATATCCCATCCGCTTTATTTTCGGAAAAAGAGATAATGTATCAGAATTAAATGGCGACGTCCAAAGCCATGTACTAACACCAAATTTAACATCTAAACCCATAAATTAATTTTCTTTATTAAAGTCAAACCTATTTAACCACTTTCATAACTCCCTGCATCAATCTCCAATGTCCTGGGAATGTACATACAAAAGGATAATCCCCAACCTGCGATGGAGCAGTAAATTCCAAGGTAGTGCTTTCATCTGGATCTAGCAATTTTGTAGCATACAACACTTCAGGAATTCGAGGGACATAAGCCAGGGAAGCTGCATTTGGGTTAAGTGCCATCTCATCTGCTGCTGCACCTACTTTATCTATTGTCCCTGGTTTTATAATAATTAAATTATGCTGCATTTGATCTGGATTTGCAATACGGATACGTATCTTCTGACCTGCCTTAACTGTTACCAACTTCTTACTAAATGCCATTGCGTTCGGAACAACATCTATTTGCAATACCGTTACATCCTGTGAAGATGCATTCACAGGCTTAGCCGTTTCTGCAATAATTGTCTTAACAGTACCAGGTTTTCTTAATTCAATGGTAGCATCTTCCATACTTCCGGTAAATCTGAATGTACCTTCATAATCCCCAATTTTATCATTAGTAGGTTCTTGTAGATCTTGAGAAGATCGCAAATTCAAATCTAATGCCCTGGTAAATAATGAAGGAGCCTTACCCTTAGCCACTTGCTTACCTTCCACTTCTATACTCATTTCTCCACCTGCTAATAACTTAGCAACCAATTCATATTTTTCGGGCAAAGTTGCATTTGAAACAGCCTCGTAAGATTTACCATCCTGTTTAACGATCATATTCAATTTACCATCTTGAATAAAGACGCCATAACCGTTTTCTCTTCCACCCTGCCCCGCTATAAAACCTTGAATAGGAGCATTTGGATCTATAGCAGCCTCCTGACCTCCTGAGCCATTTGGACGGCCATCCTGCTGGCTTGCACGACCAATATTAGCTTTAATGATAATTTCCTTTCCAACTACATCCGGGCCAAAAGCTACTGCACCAACAGAACCTTGTCTGCGAGCTAAGGAATATGTCTCATTACTCAAACCCTGAACAATCCGTTGAGTTAATGTCAATTCTGGTGTGCCTGAAGTCTTAAATCCAGCTGGCACTGATGACATAAATCCATCTTGATGCTTTATAGCTGCAGCATACAAAGCTTTAGAGATCCACTCATCTTTCGCATTATCAACATCCAAACTTGCTGTATACAACGCTTTACCAGCTTCTATTGATGTAGGAAGTTGAGCTACAACAACAAATGCATTCATACGGGTATTCAAATCGGGATCTCTTAATAAACCAGCCTCCTGAATCAACACAAATGTTTGTTCATTCTTAGGTAATACCTCAAGAGCAGTCTTTCTGACACCTGCAGAAGGATGAGATAGAGCACCAACTACAGCTTTAGAAGCTTCAGAGTTAGAACCATCTAATACCTTCAAGCCTTCCAATGTCCATAAAGCATTAATTGCAGGGCCATTTAAACCAATTTCATCAATATTTTTATTATTAATTATTTTAATTAATCCCGGTATTGCCGCCTTATTATTATTTTCAACTAATAAACGCTGTGCAGTCAGTCGCCAAAATAAGTTATCATTTTCAAGAGCACTTAACAGTCCAGCAGTATTATCTTTAGAAAGACTAATTGGTGTATACGGCTTAGCATCTTTATAAACAATTTTATATATGCGTCCTCGATCTAAATCGCGCAGCGGAGTAATGAAAGCATTGCCTTGACCATTTTCAAATTGTTTTCCATCAGAAACTGTAGGTCCGGGCGTAGGATTGTGCTGAATAATAAAATTATACCAATCAGCAACCCAAACAGCACCATCTGGGCCCACTTCCGCATGAACAGGGCCTACCCATTCATCTGAACTTGCCAATAAATTCCAACCGTCCTTTTCTGCGAAACCTGCACCATTAGGTTCAATAATTGCATTATGAATAAGTCTACCTGTAGGCTCGTTCACAAAAGCAATACGATTCCAGTATTCTTTCGGAAAGTTTCTGGCTGTATAAAAATTATGACCAGCTGCCGATGTAAATCCTCCATGAACATCTACTTGTCTTAAATTTGGAGTAAGTGTATGCATGTCACCATGACCCTGAATTATAGAAAGAGGAATTACTTGCTGGGCTGCACTGCGCATCTCAGGCCTTCCATTATTACTCTGTATGTCTGAAGAAGGAATTTCTCTTTCAGGAAAAGGCCTTTGCATCAATTGATAAGGCATTGAATAATAATCACTATGATTACCATTGGCAGTAGAAACAAAAACATTATTATCTTCCGTAAACCCTAATCCCCAGGTATTATTATTCGAATTTGCTAAAAATTCAAAATCAGTACCATCCGGATTAAAACGATAAAGTCCTTGGGCGAAGCGAAAACTCTTATTATCTATGGTGTTATTAAATCCGGAATAACCAACTACTCCCCATATTTTATTATCAAAGCCGTATCTTAAATTAGAAGGTCCTGCATGAGTATCATTCTTACCCCAGCCCTCCATAAATTCCTGACGAAGGTCCGCTTTATCATCTCCATCTGTATCCTTCAAGAAAACCATATGAGGAGCCATGGATATAATCACACCTCCATTCGCAAATACAATACTCGAAGGGATATTAAGACTATCTGCAAAAATTGTAAATTTATCAGCTTTTCCATCACCATCTGTATCTTCCAATATTTTAATTCGATCGTTAGCAGCACCATCCGTTTCCACAAAAGTATTTGGATAATCTACTGACTCTACAATCCACAACCGTCCTCTTTCATCCCAAGACATAGCAATAGGGTTTGTTATATCGGGCTCTGCGGCAAAAAGCTTAACTTCGAATTCAACCGGTACCTGCATTAAACTCATAGACTCTTCCGGAGTCAAGGCATATTGAAACTTTGGTGCAGGATCTCGTCTCTCATAATTAGGAACAATAATTGTATCGTTATAAAGAACTTTTGGAGTTTTAAATGCTGCAATTTCAGCCTGAACTTTATCGCCAATAGCCCATAAGACTCCGTTTCCAATCAACTTCTGAAACATAGGATTTGTCCAGGTACTATCATTATGCCCATAAGCAGTATAAAACACTCTTCCTTTTCCCTGATTGCGTACCCAGGTCCAGGGCTCTTTTACACCATTTTCTACCCGTTCCTGCAATACAGTCTTATCAGGATTTAAATTACTATGAACATAGGTTTCATCCCAGGTTTCAAACTCATTAATACCATCCATTACCGGATGAGTTTTGTTAACATTCACTGCTGTAAAGTGACCAGTCTTATGTGATTTAAACTGTCCACCGATAGCTTGAATATACCAAGATGAATTAATAAAAGATGCAGATGCAGAATGTATAGGGATTAATCCTTTTCCACCTTCTACAAAATCTTTTATCACTTTTTCCTTAGTAGGTGAAATATTATCATAATTGGCATATATAATTAGCCCATCATACTTATTTAAATTTAACGTATTTAAATCATTCGTATCTGTTGTATATGTAATATTAATACCACGGGCAAATAAAGGAATACTAAGCATGGGTGCAAACTTCCCTGAATTATGATGCGTATCTTTATGTCCTAAAAACAACACCTCAGCTCTGCGTCCCGGAGATTGTTGTTTGTCGTTTTTTTCGGCTATCTTAATTGAATGGTTATAAATACCATTTGCAAGACTGCTAAGCAAAATACCGCTAAACAACATTAAAAAGAAAATTTTCTTCATTAAAGAGTTATATATTTTCATTAAGAGATATTTATTATTGGTTATAATAAATAATGCAAACGTTGGCAAAACCACAACAATTAACCAATTTATAATGCTGACAGGAAATACTAGATCAATAATACTCAATGCCAACGTTCGCATTACAAAAGTAAATATATAAATTTTTTTAATATAAAAGAAATAACTCAAAAAATTTGCAAATAATCATTATTATTTTGTTTTCCTTACAGCTATTTTATACTTTGGACAAAGACCACTATTAAACCTATTAATTAACCAACAAATAAATAATCAATGAAAGAACGTCGCGATTTTATAAAGACTCTTCGTGCCTTAGCTTTAGGGTCTGTACTCTTACCCTCGTTTACTGAGGCGTCCATGGAAATAAATGCAAAAATTAAGAACATCGGAATCCAACTCTACACTGTACGTAAAGAAATGTTGGCAGAGCCAATCGAAACCTTAAAACAATTGGCTGCATTAGGTATTAAAGAAATTGAATCAGCTAGCGATCCTCGTAAGGGGGCTTACTACGGATTACAGCCAAAAGAGATGAAGAAAATTTGCAAAGATTTAGGCATGACGCTTCGCAGTGGTCATGTATCGCTTGATAGCAAATGGCAACAGACAATGGATAATGCAGCTGAGTCTGGACAAGAATATTTAATCTGCTCAACTTTACCTAGCCAGGGTCAAACAGTCGATAACTACAAGAAAGTATCAGAGATGTTCAATAAAGCAGGAGAAGAATGTAAAAAGCTGAACATCAAATTTGGCTATCATAATCATGGAGAGGAATTTCAGCAAGAAAATGGTCAAGTACTTTATGATATTCTATTAGATAATACAGATTCTAAACTTGTACATATGGAAATGGATATTGGTTGGGTAGTTGCTGCGGATAGGGACCCCATACAGTATTTCAAGAACTATAGTGGCCGATTCCCTTTATGGCACTTAAAAGATATGAATGGCACAACCAGTACCGAATTTGGTAAAGGTACTTTAGATATTGTAAACCTATTAGAAAATCGCAAACTATCTGGGTTGAAATATTTCTTTGTAGAACAGGAGGAATATACTAGTACACCCATTGAGAGTATGAAAGAAAATATGGATTTCCTTTCGAAGATAAATATATAAGGTATAAGTTTTAAGAACTAAACCTCTCTAGGAGTTAACTGGACAGCATTTACAATAATCCGAAATGTGTTTAATAAAGAAGGTCAGTGAAAAAGCTAAACGCTTTCTTACTGACCTTCGATAATCTAACTTACCTAATCCTAATTAGTAATCAGGATTTTGTTCTAAAGTGTATTTACCATCTTTAAAGCTATTATCAATAGCTTGTTGAGGAATTGGCATAATAGCATCTGGCGTTCTTGAATACGAAGCACCGGATAGATATCCTTTTAAAGTAGATTCATAATTAATATAGCCCATTAACTCTTTAGTATCCGTAGTACCATCTTCAGCACCAAAACGAACAGCATCATATGCACGGTGACCTTCCAGTCCTAGTTCAAGCGTACGCTCAAAGAAGATAGCTTCTAAAGCTTTCGCCGGGCTAGCAAACTGAGGCGATCCTACAGGATATAAACCTATTCTATAGTTTGCAGCAGGAGTACCATCTTCCTTCAATACCCAGTTCTCTTTTGAAGTAGTATTGGTAGCCATACGACCACGAACTTGGTTCACGTAAGTTCTAGCTAATTCAAGACTTCCGATTCTTGCTTCTACTTCCGCTGCCATTAATAAAACATCAGCATAACGAATCACATTGATATTTAAATTATTCTCAGGCCTTGAAGCAGCTAAACCATTGGCGGCTTTCGAAGTAAAGAATTTCTGGCTAATGTATGGACCAGCAGCAGCAGCGTCACGAACCCATGTTGGCGAAAATTGTCCGTAATCCAGGAATGGAATACCACGACGACCAACACTCCAGTCTAATCTTGGGTCAATAAGACCTTGGTCCGGAGTATACGGACTTGCTGCAGGTATACCATCATCGCTTTTAATTTTATCTGCATTACGAGCTGCATCATCAAAGATAGGAAGACCATTGGCATCTACGCGGAAATGGTTAACAAACCATTGTGATGGGTAGAAGAAACCATATCCTCTATTATCACCAGGGCCACCACCACTTTGTGGGCTGATGTATTGTAAATCTCGACTTGCATTTGCATAACCACCAGTACTTCCATCGTTCACAGAGTGCTGAACAGCAAATACAGCCTCCGGACCATTTTCGGTTAAACTGTTAAAGTTGGCATGGTAATCTGCATTCAAAGCATACTTAACACCACTGTTTGTTACACCATTTGCAATCACATCATTAAAAGCAGCTTGAGCCAAAGTATAATTTGCATTGTCTCCTTCATTACCCATATACAAATAGGTTTTACCCAAATAAGCTACAGCAGCCCATTTATTAGCTCTACCTTTATCAGCATTCGTAGGAGCTAAATTTTCAGCTGCAAATTTGAAATCGGCAGCAATACTTGGCCAAGCATCTACAAAATTACCAGATTCGTCTGTATTAGGAACACGTGGATCTGCAATACTGGTCTCATCAACAAAAGGCACATTTCTAAAGAGACGTTTCAAAAAGAACATATAATGTCCACGTAGAAAACGAGCCTCTGCTTCTATTTGCGTTTTCTGAGCATCGGTTAATCCTACTACATTGGGAAGATTAGACAATACTAAATTAGTACGGTAAACTGCATCATAATAAAAAACAAAGTTTTCCGTTACTGAACTGTTTCCAGAGTTAACTGCAAACTTTTGAATTTCAATCATTTGAGGCTGGTCACCACCGGTTGATCCTTTGTGAGCTTCCCCACCGCGAATACTTCCGAAAAGAATATTTCCCGGTCCTCTAGCCATACCACCATCACCATTTAAAGCAGAATATGCACCGGTTAATGCCATATTAATTCCATCGGGCGTGGTTAACACGCTTCCAGGGAAGGAACCAATGGGTTGCTGTTCTACGAAGTTATCCTTACAGGATAACAACGTAACACATACAATAAATGTAAATATTACTGAATGAATCTTTTTCATATTTATGTTGTTAAATATTATTCCTTAATTATTAAAACCCAACGCTGATACCGAACAAAATCTGTTTTGGTGTTGGGAAGCTATTGTTAACCACACCCATGGAAGTATCTCCACCACTTAGTGAAGCATCTGGATCTAATACCGATGTGTCTTTACCTTTAGCTGTAAACAAGTTCTGCGATTGAACGTAGATACGCACTTTGTCCAATCCAGCTTTGCTGATCAAATTGCTTGGTAAAGTATAACCCAATTGAAGGGTTTTCAAACGTAGGTAAGTGGCAGATTCTAAGTAGTAATCTGTAACATTCACGTTTGAATAGGTATCCAATAGATTAGCTTTAGGCAATTTCGCGTTGTTTCCTAACTCAGGTGTCCATGATTCATAAAGCATACGGCCACTTCTGTTATATTGAAAAGTATTAAAATCAACATTATAACGACTTAAGTTGAATAACTGACCACCTTTGTTCCAGAACACAAATGCACTGAAGTCAAAGTTCTTGAAGGTTAATCCAAGGTTGAAACTTGCCTGAAAATCAGGGTGTGGAGAGCCAATAATAGTGCGGTCATCTGCATTAATAACATTATCGCCATTCACATCCTGAATTTTCCAACTACCTACTGAAGGTGGAATCCAAGGAGTAGTAGTCCCATTAGGATTGTATTGTTGATTAAATGCATCTACCTCTGCCTGAGTATTAAAGAAACCATCTAATTTATATCCATAGAAAGAAGCGATCGGATCTCCCACACGAGTTAGACTTGGACTTCCGTTCAAACGGGTGCTTGAACCTTGTATGGTAGCAGCCGGATTGTCCAATACACGGGTTACTTCATTTTTATATTTAGAGAAAGTAGCCGCTAAATCATAACCAAAACCTTCTACAATATCTCCTCTTTTACTCAAGCTGATATCGATTCCTTTATTGGTCATATCACCTGCATTTAAATAAGGTTGTGTAGCATTAATACCTGTTCTTGGTGGTTGGTTTTGTACCAATAAATCCTTGGTCTGCTTGTTATAGACTTCAATAGTAAAGTTTACAGAGTTATTGAACATGGTTGCATCCAAACCAATGTTGGTCGTGGTATTTTCTTCCCATTTAGCAGTAGGATTACCCACTCTATCTACGGTATAGCTATCGCTTTTTCCAGCGTTAGTACCTGTTATAGGATAACCCTGACCTAAGCTTGATACGTACACATTGTATTGGTTCTCAGCTGAAAGTCCACTTTCATTACCGATGATGCCGTAACTTGCACGAAGTTTCAAATCGTTCAGGAATGTAATACTTTGCATAAACGGCTCTGCGGAAATTCTCCAGCCAATCGCTGCTGCAGGGAAATAACCTACACGGTTATCAGCACTGAATTTTGATGACTCATCGCGGCGCACTGTTGCATTAAACAAATATTTACCAGCGTATGCATAATCAAGACGAGTGAATAATGAATATAAACTACTACGTCCAAAGAATCCTTCGTTAGTTTGTACACCGGTAGCTGCATTGATCACCTGGAAGTTAGGATCATCCTCCAACGCCAGAGAAATTAATGTACGATCAGCTCTTAAATATTCCTCATATGATTTAATAGCTTCAGAACCTAATAAGATCTTGAAATCATGGTTTTCACCAAAGGTGGTACCATAGTTCAAGGTATTGGTCCAAGTCCATTGATTAGAGAAACTCTTGTCGTTCCTGATCGCGTTCGAATTTGTATTTTCAGCATGCTCATAAGTAACCGGTGTTATATCCTTAAAGTTTCTAGAAGAATAGTTAATCCCGAATGAGGTACGGGCTGTCAACCCTTTAATGATATCTACTTCTCCGAATACGTTACCGAAGATACCATAGTTGGTATTACCATCAAAGCGGTTACGCCATGTCTCACCAATACCGTTTCTACCAGTATCACCTACAGCAACTAATCCCGGAGCTGCCGAACTTGCAGGATTGCCCATGATGTCATAAACTGGGATCAATGCCTGCATAGTCCACGCTGTTGATGCCGTTCCGTTAGCACCCTTCATCTCTCCGTAAGAAACCTGTACGTTTTCGCCTAAACGGATATTCTTACGAACGTTAAAAGTAGAGTTTGCACGAAGTGAATAACGCTCGAATGAGTTATACTTTGAAATGGTATTATCACGTTTCATGTAATTCAGACTCAAAGCATAATTCCCTGTCTGTGTACCACCGCGTGCACCCAGTTGAATATTGGTCATAGGAGCAGCGTTATAAGATTCATCAAACCAATCTGTATCACCTGATTTAACAATCTGATTCAATCCCGGATTTCCAAATTTATAGTTTGCAGGATCAGTAATGGATGCAAATTTAGCCGGGTCACTGATACGCAATGCTTCCAAAGCAGCACCACCCAATTTTGCACCATTGTCATAAGCTAAGATATATTCAGGTATAACCGGAGTAGCTCCATAACCATATGCAGGATGCCCCCAAGATGCTCCACCAGGTTGATAAGCAGGATTACCCGACGCCTCATAAGCTCCTTGCAATTCCTTCCAATATAATTCACCCATTTCCTTCGCATTCAAAAGATCAGGGAAATCATTTTTACTTACATAATTACTGCCATAGTAGCCTTCTACAGTAATTTTAGGTGTACCCGCCTGACCTTTTTTGGTCGTGATGATCACTACACCATTGGCAGCACGAGCACCATAGATAGAAGCTGCTGCAGCATCTTTCAATACCTGCATGGATTCAATATCACTTGGGTTCAGGTTATCAACTGCAGATGAAGTTCTGGATGAACGACCTCCACCAACAGGAACACCATCAATTACATATAAAGGCTCTGATCCTGAGAAGGAACCGAAACCACGGATACGAACTTTGGCACCACCATCAAGGCTACCATCCGAACTTACTGTAACACCGGCAGATCGTCCCTGTAACTGACTGGTAATGTTACCTGTTGGAGTTGTGTTCAAGTCTTCAGTATTTACGATCGATACCGATCCAACGATATCTTTCTTCTGTTCTGTGGTATAACCGGTCACCACTACTTCGTTCAAGCTGGTTACCGCCTCAGCAAGTGTTACGTTAACAGCTGCACGGTTGTTAACACCAACTTCTTGT
>Ga0160433_100305_pt1 | contig 31624 bp, 24 predicted proteins | sample HID1972K_E0MG_FD_108235 | JGI IMG/M metagenome (GOLD analysis project Ga0160433, IMG submission 108235) | Enriched pill bug-associated microbial communities from UW Madison campus, WI, USA - HID1972K_E0 MG | ecosystem: Host-associated > Arthropoda: Insects > Digestive system > Unclassified ...
AGTTCCACGACCGCCGCATGCAGCTGGTTCTCGTCGCGCATCGGCGCGGTGCAGCCTTCGAGGTAGGACACGTAGGCCTTGTCCTCGCAGATGATCAGCGTGCGCTCGAACTGGCCGGTATGGCCGGCGTTGATGCGGAAATACATGCTCAGTTCCATCGGGCAACGCACGCCCCTGGGAATGAACACGAAGCTGCCATCGGAGAACACGGCGGAGTTGAGCGCGGCGAAGTAGTTGTCACCCACCGGCACCACGCTGCCCAGGTACTGCCTGACCAGTTCCGGGTGTTCCTTGATGGCCTCGGACATGGAGCAGAAGATCACGCCCTTCTCGGCCAGTTCCTTGCGGAAGGTGGTACCGACGGAGACCGAATCGAACACCGCGTCCACGGCGACGCCGGCCAGCTTCGCGCGTTCGTGCAGCGGCACGCCGAGCTTGTCGTAGGTATCCAGCAGTTCCTTGGGCACGTCATCCAGCGAGGCGTACTTCGGCCCCTTCGGTGCGGAGTAGTAGCTCAGCGCCTGCAGGTCGATCGCCGCGATCTGCAGCTTGGCCCAGTCCGGCATCGGCATGGTCAGGAAGTGGCGATAGGCATCCAGCCGCCACTGCGTCATCCATTCCGGTTCGTCCTTCTTGGCCGACAGGGCACGGATGGTGTCCTCGTCCAGGCCGGGAGGAAGCGAATCCGATTCGATGTCCGTGATGAAGCCGGCCGAATACTTGCGGCCGAGCTGCTCGTGGATCTCGCGGTTGGGGGTGTCGCCGGGGGCGATGGTTTCGATGATGTCGGTGGCCATGGGGGCTGCCTGTGGATCAGGAGACGACAGCGGCCGCGATGGCGCGGCGCTGGTTGTCGTCGGCAAGGGGAAGGGGGGGCAGGATCTGCGCCAGGGTAACGTTGCGCAGCGCCTCGGAAACCACATCGTTGATCAGCCGCCAGCTGCTGCGCGCGCCGCACTTGGGCGCCATGCCGCACTGGTGGTTGTCGTGGCTGCATTCGGTCAGCGCCAACGGGCCTTCCATCGCTTCCACGACCGCGAACAGCGAGATCGCGGCGGGCGCGCGGGTCAACCGGTAACCGCCGCGCACGCCACGCAGGCCCTCGACCAGGCCGGCCTGCGCCAGCGGCTTGAGGACCTTGCTGACGGTGGGCGGTTCCAGGCCGGTGGAGTCGGCCAGCTCGGTCGCGCTCAGCACTTCGCCCGGATGGGCGGCGAGCACGGTGAGCACGACGGTGGCGTAATCGGTGAGCTTGGTGACGCGGAGCATGGGGGCTGCGGCTGGATTGCAAAGCGGACCAAAATTGTACGCTTTTATCCTGCGGCGTCCAAGGGGCGCGTTCAGCGGCGGTAGGGCCACGCCGCGCGGCATGGTGCGCCCTGGCTGCGATTTTGGCAATCACGAAGATTAAGCGAGAATCACCGCTTACCCCATCGCGACGCTCCGTGCCCATGCCGAAGAAGATCAAAGCCCGCAAGTCCGCCATCCATGGCAACGGCGTATTCGCCGTGGCTCCGCTGAAGAAGGGGGAGCGCGTGATCCAGTACAGGGGCCGGCTGCGCAGCCACGCCGAGGTCGACGCCGGAGAGACCGGCGATGTCGAAAGCGGGCATACCTTCCTGTTCACCCTCAACGACGAATACGTGCTCGACGCGAATTTCGAAGGCAACGACGCGCGCTGGATGAACCACAGCTGCTCGCCGAACTGCGAGGCGGTGGTCGAGGAGGACGAGAGCGGCGATCCGCGCAAGGACAGGATCTTCATCGAGACCATCCGCGCGATCCGGCCGGGCGAGGAGCTGGTCTACAACTACGGCATCACCCTGGCCGAACGGCATACGCCGCGCCTGAAGAAGGTCTGGGAGTGCCGCTGCGGCTCGAAGAAGTGCACCGGCACGATGCTGCAGCCGAAGCGCTAGCCACAGGACCGGATTCCGCTACGGTAGAGCCGCCGCCGGGCGGGCTCTACCGGATGTCCGGGCCGCACGGCTCGACATGCTGTCCACATGCGGGTCACCGACCGCCAATGCGGAATCGTCCAGTCTGTCAGCTCCCCCTTTGCAGGAGCACGACATGGCACAGCGTCTGGCAGGCAAGCGGGTGGCGGTCCTGGCCACCCATGGTTTCGAGCAGTCCGAACTGGTCGACCCGAAGAAGCAGCTCGAAGGCTGGGGCGCGCAGGTCACGGTGGTGTCGCCGGCCGCCGAGAAGCGCATCAAGGGCTGGAAAGAGAAGAACTGGGGTGATGAGGTGGCGGTGGACCAACCGCTTTCCGAAGCGTCCGCCGATGAGTTCGACGCCCTGGTGCTGCCGGGCGGCGTGATCAATCCCGATACGCTGCGCACCGACCAGAAGGTGCTGGATTTCATCCGCGGCATCTTCGAAGCGGGCAAGCCGGTGGCGGCGATCTGCCATGGCCCGTGGCTGCTCGTCAACAGCGGGCTGGCCAAGGACCGCAAGCTCACGTCCTGGCCGTCGCTGCGGAAGGACCTGGAGAATGCTGGCGCGCAGTGGCAGGACGCCGAGGTGGTGGTGGACGGTCGCCTGATCACCAGCCGCAAGCCGGACGACATCCCGGCGTTCAGCGAAGCGGTGGCAAACGCGCTGGCGCCATGATGCTGGGTGTCGTGCCGGCCTGTGGCCGGCAGGTCCGGCGCCCGCCGGTCAGCGCCCGGCGCTACAGCAGGCCGGGCGGAATCATCGTGCCCAGGTCCTGGTTGAAGGTTACCTGCAGCCGACCGTCCTTCACCTGCGCCGACTGCACCTGAAGCGTGCCGAGCAGGCCGGCGACCGCCGGGTCGATGCGGTAGATGGGCTCGCGCCGTGCGTAATCACTCAACCACGCATTGAGCAGCGCGCGGGTCCGCGAATCCAGGCGCGCACCCTGCTGCGCCGGCACGAAGTCGTCCATGCTCGGCTGTTCAAGATGGAAGCCCTGGGTCTGCGCGTCATAGCGCAGGCCGCTGCTCAGCTTGACCTTGCCCAGCGTGGCCGGCGTGCCGCCGGCGGTGGCGAGGGCAACGTCCATGCCGAGGTTGAGGCGCTCGCCGGCGGGAAGGCTCAGCTGCGGGTGGCTCATGGTCAGCGCCACCAGGCCACCGAGTGCGTCCTGGGTGCGCGGGAAACTGCTGTCCAGATATTCCTGGACATCGGCCGCATCGACGGACAACTGGCGGCCTTCGATGGAAGGCGCGGCCTGGGCGCCGACCGCGGCGGCGATCAGCACGGTGGTGGCGGCGAAGCGGTGGAACAGGGGGCGAAGGCGCATGGTGTCGGGCCTGCTGCGAAGGAAGATGGAGAAGAAGATAGCCCGGAGCACTGAACGCCACGTGCATGGGCCGCGAGGCGGGTAATGGTTCAGTCCAGCACCGGCTGCACCTGCGCGGACTGGATCAGCCAGGCATGGCCATCAGGCGCAGGCGCCAGCCGGTACCAGCCGGTATAGCGTTGCGTGCCTGCCGCGGTCATCGCGCGGACCTGCACCGGCACTTCGATCAGATGGGTGGGCTGGAGCTGGTCGCGTGCGACCGGCACGCCGGTGTTCACCCGCAGGTTGCTCACCTCGTGCAGTTCGCGCAGCGCGCCGTCATCGGCGCGTCGTCCCTGCGGTGCGACCAGCCAGGCCGCATCGATGGCGGCGCGGTCCCGTCGCAACAGGTTCGCCACGTAGGCGCGCACCACCGTGCCGGGATCCTCGGCACCGGCATCCACGGCGGACAAGAGACGTGGCGGGAGGTCGGCGACCACCGCCGTGTCGTCGTTCGATGCCGACGCCTCGACAGCGGCCGATGCCGCTCCAACGTCGTCGCGGCCGTCGCCCGTGGGCACGCGCTGGCAGGAACAACCGACCATCGACAATGGAACCAGCCACAGCATCCTGCGCATCGTGCCTACTCCCCGGGTGCAGGCGCCAGTGTAGCGGCGGTGGACTCAGCCGGGGTGGTGCAGCGTATCCAGCGCATCCAGCGCGGCGGTCAGGGACGGCGCATGCGCGGCCAGCGGGTGGTCGGGCTGGTCGCCGTGCCGCTGCAGCACGTCGCGCAGGATCTGTCCGGCGATCAGCACCGCCGCGCGTTCGTCGCCGCTGAGGCCGCTTGATCGCGCGGACGCCTCCAGCAGGCGCATCCAGTCCTGGCGCGCGCGGTGCTCGAGTTCGATCGTGCAGCGGCCACTGCACGGCAGGCCGTCCTTCTCGATCGGCGTGACGGTAAGACGGTAACGGGTGGAGGGGCTGGCCATGGCGAGCATCCGTTCGGGGGTAGGACCACCATAGGACGCCCCCGGCAGCCGGGCGACGGCCGCCACCGCACGCAGTGTTCCATCCTGGCCAGCACATCGCGCCAGGGCGCCGGCATCGCCTTGCGTGGCCGGCGTTCGCGTCCGCGTGGCGGCATCGCGATGGCAACGGCACGCTGTGTTGCGCGGCGCGGAAAACGCGAACGGGACGGCATGCCGTCCCGTCCGGTGTCTTGCGGCATCGGGCTGTGCCCGACGACCAACCGCAATTACAGCGCGGCGTCCTTCAGCTTCTTCAGCGGGCGCACCTTGAGCTTGGTGGTGGCCGGCTTGGCGGCGAACCACTGTTCTTCCTTGGTGAACGGGTTGATGCCCTTGCGCTTCGGCTTGGCCGGCACGTTGACGGTGGTGATCTTCAGCAGGCCCGGCAGGGTGAAGCTGCCCGCGCCCTTCTTGTGCACCGACGAGGAGACGGCCGTCTCCAGCGAAGCCAGCACGGCGCGAACGTCCTTGGCAACGACGCCGGAGGCTTCAGCGATATGCGCGACCAGGCCCGACTTGGTCAGCGCTTCCTTGATCGGCTTCGGCGCGGCCGGCTTGGCGGCTGCCTTGGTCGCGACTTTCTTTACTGCCTTCTTCGGGGCAGCCTTCTTAGCGGTCTTTGCCATGGTTTTCCTGTTCCGTGAACGGTTGGTTGTGTGGTCGTGCCGACCCCGTCGGCAAGCGCAATGTAGGGCAACTACAGGGCGCCGCCAATAGGTTATACGCGGAAAATGCGGCTTTTTTCAGTCCTGTTGGACCATGGTCGGGCACGCATCCGGCATGAGCGGACCGCACATCCGCCGCCTCGGCGCGGAAAAGCCTTGAAAAACAGCGCTGCACGGTACCCCGGCGATGGCCCGTGCGTGAGGCCATGGGCATGCGGCATTGCGACGCAGCAGGGCGACGCGGCACTAACGACGCACTGGGTAGGGTGGTTGCGATTCCAACCACAGGAGACACGCCATGGGTATTTCGCGCCACGCCACCGCACACTGGGAAGGCGACCTGAAGAGCGGCAAGGGCCAGCTGAGCACCCCGCAGAGCGGACTGCTGGACAACACCCGCTATGCCTTCAGCAGCCGCTTCGGCGATGAGAAAGGCACCAATCCGGAAGAGCTGATCGCTGCCGCCCACGCCGGCTGCTTCACCATGGCGCTGTCGGCGAAGCTGACCGAAGCCGGCTTCGCGCCGACCTCGCTGGACACCCGCGCCGACGTGGATCTTTCGATGGAAGGTGGCCCGCAGCTTTCGAAGATCACCCTGAAGGTGAAGGCGGTGGTGCCGGGCATCGAGGAAGCGAAGTTCCGCGCGCTCGCCGACGATGCCAAGCAGAACTGTCCGGTTTCCAGGGCGCTGAGCGCGGTGCCGGTCGAGATGGAAGCCGAGCTGGCCGGCTGAGCAGGGCGGCGGCACTACGCCTGCACTGCGCATGCGAGGTTGTCGTGGGAGGGCGGTGGCGGCATAGTCGCCGCTTTCCAGTCGGTGGAGGCAGCGCATGCGTGTGACCACTCTTGCCACGCTGTTGGCGTGGATGCTGGCGGGGACCGCGCAGGCGGCCGACGTGCACCTGCTCACTGCGGCGACGATCCGCACCGGCAATCCCGAGGCACCGACCGCCGGGGCCATGGCCTGGGATGCCGACAGTGGCGAGGTACTGGCGGTGGGCGAGCGCGATGCCCTGCGGAAGCAGTACGCACGGGCCACGTTGACCGATCTTGGCGAGGCCACGGTGGTGCCGGGCTTGATCGACGCGCATGCGCACCTGATGTTCCTCGGTGCCACGCTGATGCAGGCCGACCTGACCGGGGCCGGCAGCCGCGCGGACATCGTGGCCCGGCTGCAGCGCTTCGCCGCCGCCAACCCGGATGGCTGGCTGCTCGGCAACGGCTGGGACCAGAACCTGTGGGCGGACAGGAAGCTGCCCAGCGTGGCCGACCTCGATGCCGCGTTCCCGGATCGACCGGTATGGCTCGGCCGCATCGACGGCCATGCGGGATGGGGCAACAGCGCGGCATTGCGCGAGGTCGCGCGCCGCCCCTCGCAGCGCGGGCTGGAAGGCAGCTGGCAGCCCGATGGCGGTCGCATCGAGCGCGATGCGGACGGCCAGCCGACCGGCGTGTTCGTCGATGAAGCCATGTCGATCGTGCGCGCGGCGATCCCCGAGCCGGACCAGGCAGTTCGCGAGCAGATGCTGTCGCGGGCGCTGCAGGCAGCGGTGAGCCAGGGCCTGACCGGCGTGCATGACATGGGCGTGTCGCGGCAGGATCTGGCGTTGATGCGCCGCTTCGCCGACGCCGGTCGGTTACCGCTGCGCATCGATGCCTACGCCGACGGCAACGCCGGGGCGCTGGCCGATCTGTGCGGGCACGGTGCCTACCGCCATGCCGGCGGCCGCCTGCGGATGCAGGGCGTCAAGCTGTTCATGGATGGCGCGCTGGGCAGCCGCGGTGCGGCGCTGCTGGCCGATTACAGCGACGATCCGCACAACCGCGGACTGCTGGTGACCTCGCCGGAAGATTTCGACGCCGCCGTGCGCAAGGCCCATGCCTGCCACCTGCAGGTCGCCACCCACGCCATCGGCGATCGTGGCAACCGCATCGTGCTCGATACCTACGCACGCGTGCTGGGCGACCAGGCGCGCAGTGACCATCGCTGGCGCATCGAACATGCGCAGGTCGTCGCGCTGGAGGACATTCCGCGCTTCGCGCAGCTCGGCGTGATCGCCTCGATGCAGCCGACCCACGCCACCTCGGACATGGGCTGGGCGCAGGATCGCGTCGGTCCCGAGCGCATCCGCGGTGCCTACGCGTGGCGGCGGATGCTTGCCGCGGGCGTGCCGCTGGCGCTGGGCTCGGACTTTCCGGTGGAGCAGGTCGATCCGCGGCTGGGCCTGCATGCGGCGGTGACGCGCCAGGATCGCGCCGGGCAGCCGTCTGCCGGATGGCTGCCGGAGCAGCGCCTGACCGCCGCCGAAGCGCTGCGCGGGTTCACATCGGATGCGGCCTGGGCCGGGCACGACGAGCGTCGCGTCGGTCGCCTGCAGCCGGGGATGCGCGCCGACTTCGTGGTGCTGGACCGCGATCCGCTGGATGTCCCGCCGCAGGAGCTGGCCGATCTGCAGGTGCGTTCGACCTGGGTGGACGGCAGGCCGGTCTACCAGGCGGCGCACTGAGCGCCGCGCCGGCTTACCAGTCCAGCGTGCCGCGGATGACGGTCTGCACCTGGCCGCCGGACCACACGTCGCCGGCGGCATCGACATGCAGGTGCAGGCGCGCATCGTGGCCGACCTCGCGGCCCTGGCTCGCGATCACCTCGCGCCGTCCGCCGGGCAGCGCACCGCGCTCGTCCAGCCACGCCGCCAGCACCGCGTTGGCGGCCCCGGAGGCCGCGTCCTCGAAGCGGCGACCATTGCCGACGAAGGCGCGCACGGCCAGGTCCCACGGTTGGCCACTGCTGCGCGCGAAGGCGAACACGCCCATGCTGCCGGTGGATTCGGCAAGCGTGGCGATCGCCTCCCAGGCCGGCTGCAGCGCACGCAGCGTGGCTTCATCGGCCAGTTCCACCAGCCACCAGCTGCGTCCGCCGAGCATGCGGACCGGCGGCAATGCGCCCAGTTTCCACCCGTGCAGTGCGTCACGCAGGCGCGGGTCGCCGGCCCCGGCGACTTCGCCGACACTGGCGCGCGGCGTGCGGATGGCGATGCGCCGCCCGCCACCGGTGCCTTCGACCCGCAAGGGCAACTGGCCGGCGATGCCGTCCTGGACCAGCAGGCCATCCACCGGCTCGGCCAGCCCATGTTCCAGCACGGCGTGCGCGGTGCCGATGCTGGGGTGGCCGGCGAACGGCACCTCCTTCTGCGGGCTGAACATGCGCAGCCGATAGCTGCTGCCGGATACGGTCGGCGCGAACACGAAGGTGGTCTCCGGCAGCCGCGTCCAGCGCGCGATCGCCTGCATGCGGGCGTCGTCGAGGCCTTCGGCATCGAGCACCACGGCCAGCGGATTGCCGGCACCCGGGGCGGGGGAGAACACGTCCAGCTGCAGGAAACGACGGGGAATCATGGGCGAAGGCTCCGCGGGTGGGCATGGAAGGCGCGCAGCTTACCAGTGCAGTTCGCCCTCGATGATCCGCTGGACCTGTCCGCCGATCCACGCCACGCCGGCGGCATCGATCTGCAGGTGCACCCGGCCGTCGCGGCCGACTTCGCGACCCTGGCTGGCGACGTACCGCCCATCCCTGCCCGGCAGCTGCCCACGGTGTGCCAGCCTGCTGGCGATCAGCGCGTTGGCGCTGCCGGTGACCGGATCCTCCGGCACGTTGACGGCATCGCCGGGGCAGAACGCGCGTACCACCAGCGCGTGCTCGGCGGCGGATTCTTCCGCATATACCGCCACGCCGGTTGCGCCGGTGGCGTTGCTCCAGTCGCGCAGCTGCCCCATGTCCGGCTGCAGGCCACGCACGCCGGCGGCATCGCGCGCAGCGAGGAGCCACCAGCGCGGACCGTTGTCCCACAGCTCCACCTCCAGCCCGGGAGCAGCCAGCCCGTGCAGGGTGGGCGGCAGGGTTGCGGCGACCCCACAGTGGCGTGCCGGCGGGCTGGCCAGGTGGATGGTCGGGGCGAGGTGGCTTCCTTCGACCCGTACCGGCAGCAGGCCGGCGGCGCATTGCTGCAGCAGGGCGCCATCGCGCGGGTGCGCCAGACCGCAGGCCACGGCCGCCCAGGCGGCCCCCACGCTGGGATGACCGGCAAAGGGCAGTTCGCTGCCGGGAGTGAAGATGCGGATGTGGTAATCAGCGCCAGGCGCGGTCGGCGGCAGGAAGAATACGGTCTCGGACAGGTTCAGCCAGGCTGCCAGTGCCTGCATGTCGGCGCCGGACAGCGTGCCGGCATCGAATACCACGCCCAGCGGATTACCCGTGCCGGGGCGGGAGGCGAAGACATCGAGCTGGAGGTAGCGGTAGGCAGTCATGGATGGCGTGTTGGGCTTAGAATCGGTGATTCCGCCCTCCGTGGGCGGGTTCCCCACCTTACCCAGAAAACTCCATGTCAGCTTCCTCCCTCGTCGATCGCTGGATCGTACTCAAGTTCGGCGGCACTTCGGTGTCGCGTCGCCACCGCTGGGACACGATCGGGAAACTGGCGAAGAAACGCGCGGAGGAAACCGGATCGCGCGTGCTGGTGGTGGTCTCCGCGCTGTCCGGGGTGACCAACGAACTGACCGCGATCGCCGATGGCGCGCCGGACAGCCGCGAGCGTGTCGCCGCGCTGGTGGAGCGCCATGAAGCGTTCCTCGCCGAGCTGGAGCTGGGCGGCGAGGTGCTGGTGCAACGGCTGGCGGCGCTGCAGGCGCTGCTGGACGATCCGCGTGCGCCGCAGCGGCCGCTGGACTGGCAGGCCGAAGTGCTCGGCCAGGGCGAACTGCTGTCCTCCAGCGTCGGTGCGGCCTACCTGCATGCGAGCGGCCTGGATATCGGCTGGATGGATGCGCGCGAGTGGCTGGACGCGCTGCCGCCGCAGCCGAGCCAGGGCGCGTGGTCGCAGCGGCTTTCGGTGAACTGCCAGTGGCGTGCCGAAGGCGATTGGGGCCAGCGTTTCCGCGCCCAGCCCACGCGCATGCTGATCACCCAGGGCTTCATCGCGCGGCATGCCGACGGTGGCACCGCGATCCTCGGCCGCGGCGGTTCGGATACCTCGGCGGCCTACTTCGGCGCGCTGCTCGGCGCCGGCCGCGTGGAGATCTGGACCGACGTGCCGGGCATGTTCAGCGCTAATCCGCGCGACGTGCCGGATGCGCGCCTGCTGACCCGGCTGGATTACTACGAAGCGCAGGAAATCGCCACCACCGGCGCCAAGGTGCTGCACCCGCGCTCGATCAAGCCATGCCGCGACGGCGGCGTGCCGATGGCGATCCTGGATACCGAGCGGCCGGAACTGCCCGGCACCAGCATCGACGGCAGCGCCGCGCCGGTGCCGGGGGTCAAGGCGATCAGTCGCCGCAACGGCATCGTGCTGGTGTCGATGGAAGGCATCGGCATGTGGCAGCAGGTCGGCTTCCTGGCCGACGTGTTCGGGCTGTTCAAGAAGCATGGCCTGTCCGTGGACCTGATCGGTTCGGCGGAGACCAACGTGACCGTATCGCTGGATCCGTCGGAGAACCTGGTCAGCACCGACGTGCTGGAGGCACTGTCCGAGGACCTGTCGCGGATCTGCAAGGTCAAGGTCATCGTGCCGTGCGCGGCGATCACTCTGGTCGGGCGCGGCATGCGCTCGCTGCTGCACAGGCTGTCGGATGTGTGGGCCACGTTCGGCCGCGAACGCGTGCACATGATTTCGCAGTCCTCCAACGACCTCAATCTGACCTTCGTCATCGACGAGGAAGATGCCGACGGCCTGCTGCCGATCCTGCACGCCGAGCTGATCGACAGCGGCGCGATGCCGGTGGAAGAGACCGAAGTGTTCGGGCCGCGCTGGCGCGAGATCGCCGGCACCGTGCGCCCGCGCGGTACGCCATGGTGGCGCGGACAGCGCGCGCAGCTGCTGCAGATGGCCGAGGCCGGCACGCCGCGTTATGTCTACCATCTGCCGACGGTACGCGCCCGCGCCCGCGCGCTGGCCGCGATCGCGCCGATCGACCATCGTTACTACGCGATCAAGGCCAACAGCCATCCGGCCATCCTGCGTACGCTGGAAGCCGAAGGCTTCGGCCTGGAATGCGTTTCGCACGGTGAACTGGCGCATGTGTTCGAGGTGCTGCCGCAGCTGTCGCCGCAGCGCGTGCTGTTCACTCCGAGTTTCTGTCCGCGCGCCGAGTACGAAGCCGCGTTCGCGCTGGGCGTCACCGTCACCGTGGACAACGTCGAAGCCCTGCAGCGCTGGCCGGAGGTGTTCCGTGACCGCGAACTGTGGCTGCGGGTGGACCTGGGCCGCGGCGAAGGCCACCATGCCAAGGTCCGGACCGGTGGCAAGGAATCCAAGTTCGGCCTGCCGATGGCGCGCGTGGACGAGTTCGTTCGCGTGGCCACCGGGCTGGGCAGCCGTGTGGTCGGGCTGCACGCCCACCTCGGCAGCGGCGTGGAAACCGCACAGCACTGGCGCCTGATGTGCGACGAACTGGCCGGCTTCGCGCGTCGCATCGGCAGCGTGCAGACCATCGACATCGGGGGGGGCATGCCGATTCCGTACAGCGAGGAAGACGAGCCGTTCGACCTGGACGCCTGGGCCGAAGGCCTGGCCGAGATCAAGGCGGTGCATCCGGCGTTCCGGCTGGCGATCGAACCCGGTCGCTACCTGGTGGCCGAGTCGGGCGTGCTGCTGGCGCGCGCCACCCAGGTGGTGGAGAAGGAGGGCGTGCGCCGCGTCGGCCTGGATGCCGGCATGAACACCCTGGTCCGCCCGGCGCTGTACGACGCCTGGCACGACATCGAGAACCTCAGCCGCCAGGGAGGTTATGCCGAGGCCGCGTTCGATGTGGTCGGTCCGATCTGCGAATCCAGCGATGTGTTCGGCAAGCGCCGCAAGCTGCCGGTGTCGACCGCACCGGATGACGTGATGCTGGTGGCCGACACCGGTGCCTACGGCTACGTGATGGCCAGTACCTACAACCAGCGCGCACTGCCCTGCGAGGACGTGCTCGAATGATGCGCGCTCCCATCACGCGTGCGTGGCCCCGGCCGCCCGCCCTGCCTGCATTCCCCGACACCGTGCGCGCCATCGCGCGCCAACGTGCCTGACCCGGATTACCCATGATTGCTTTCGACAAACACCAGGTTGCCTGCTTCCGCTTCGTCCGCTGCGGGTTCGATGCCGCCACCGGCGTGGCCAGCCTGGTCTATGCCTTCGACGATGGCCCGGAGATGGTGGAAACCATCAGCGTGCCCGGCGCACCGTTCGCGCTGGAACCGGCGCGCGCGCAGGCGGTGCAGCGCGCGCTGCAGCTGCTGCATCTGATTGCCGGGGTGAGCTACTACAAGGCGGCGGTGCCGGCCACGGTCACCATCGACAGCTATGCGATCGATGCCGATACCGCCGCGCTGGTGGAAACCATCTACCTCAACGGGCTGGGCGAGTTCGCCTACCGCAATGGACTGGACCTGCACGGCCGCTTCCGCCTGCCGGTGCAGGGCACGCGCGTGGATGCGGCGGCGCTTGGCCTGCGCGCGCATGCGCTGGTCGCCATCGGCGGTGGCAAGGATTCGCTGGTCAGCATCGAAGCGCTGCGCCGTGCGGGCGTGGACGAGACCGTGAGCTGGATCGGTGGATCGCAGCTGATCCGCGCCTGCGCCGAGCGCACCGGGCTGCCGACCCTCAACCTCGGCCGTGCGCTGGCCCCGGAACTGTTCGAGCTCAACCGTCAGGGCGCGTGGAACGGGCATATCCCGGTGACCGCGGTGAACTCGGCGATCATGGTGCTGGCCGCATTGCTGCAGGGCGTGGACCAGGTCGTGTTTTCCAACGAGCGCTCGGCCAGCTATGGCAGCCAGATCCCCGGCACCGGTGAAGTGAATCATCAGTGGTCCAAGGGCTGGGCATTCGAGCAGGCGTTCGGCACTCATGTGCAGCGTTTCGTCGCGGCGGACCTGCAGTACTACTCGCTGCTGCGCCCGCTGTCGGAGCTGGCGGTGGCGCGCCAGTTCGTCAAGACCGATTACTACGACGCGCATTTCTCCAGCTGCAACCGCAACTTCCATATCCTCGGCGAGCGCCCGGTGAACCGCTGGTGCGGGGTATGCCCCAAATGCCATTTCGTGTTCCTGGCCCTGGCACCGTTCATGCCCAAGACGCGGCTGGTGCGCATCTTCGGACGCAACCTGCTGGACGACCTGGACCAGGCTGGCGGCTTCGATGCGCTGCTGGAGTTCCAGGATCACAAGCCGTTCGAATGCGTGGGCGAGGGCCGCGAATCGCGCGCGGCGATGGCGCTGCTGGCGACCCGCGCGGAGTGGAAAGAGGATGCGCTGGTGAAGCGCTTCTGCAATGAGATCCTGCCGCAGTTGGATGCCGGCGAACTGGCGCTGGAGCCGCTGCTCGAACTGCAGGGCGAGCATCGCATCCCGGCCGCGGTGTGGGAGCGGGTGCGTGAAGATTTCGCAGCTTGAAGGCCGGCGCGTCGCGTTGTGGGGCTGGGGGCGCGAGGGGCGCGCGGCGTTCGCGGTGCTGCGCGCCCGGTTGCCGGCACTGCCGCTGACCCTGTTCTGTCCGGCCGGCGAGGTCGAGGCGGCGCGTGCCGAGACCGATGGCCTGCTGGAAGTGCGCGGTGAGCCGTCGGCGCAGGCACTGGCCGCGTTCGAGGTGGTGATCAAATCCCCCGGCATCAGTCCGTACCGGCCGGATGCGTTGGCCGCGGCGGCGCAGGGCACGCAGTTCATCGGGGGCACCGCGCTGTGGTTCGCCGAACACGCGGCGGCCGATGGCGTGGTGCACGATACGATCTGCGTGACCGGTACCAAGGGCAAGAGCACTACCACCGCGCTGCTGGCGCACCTGCTGCGCGCGGCGGGTCATCACACCGGCCTGGTCGGCAACATCGGGCTGCCGCTGCTGGAAGTGCTGGATCCGCAACCGGCGCCGGCGTACTGGGCGGTCGAACTGTCCAGCTACCAGACCGGCGAAGTCGCGCGCAGCGGTGCACGGCCGCAGGTGGCGGTGGTGCTGAACCTGTTCCCGGAACACCTGGACTGGCACGGCAGCGAGCAGCGCTACATCGAGGACAAGCTGCGGCTGGTCACCGAAGCATCGCCGTGCATGGCCGTGCTCAACGCCGCCGATCCGCATCTTGCCGCGCTTTCGCTGCCGGGCAGCGAGGTGGTGTGGTTCAACCAGCCCGATGGCTGGCACATGCGGGGCGATGTCGTGTGGCGCGGCGGGCAGGCGGTGTTCGATACCCGCGATGCGCCGCTGCCGGGGCGCCACAACCGCGGCAACCTGTGCGCGGTGCTTGCCGCGCTGGAGGCGCTGGGGCTGGATGCGGAAGCGATGGCGCCTGCCGCGCAGTCATTCCGGCCGCTGCCCAACCGGCTGCAGCGCATCGGTGAACGCGATGGCGTGGTGTATGTCAACGATTCGATCAGCACCACGCCGCACGCCAGCCTGGCGGCGTTGGAGTGTTTCGCCGGGCAGCGGATCGCGCTGCTGGTCGGGGGGCATGATCGCGGCCTGGACTGGAGCGGTTTCGTCCAGCGGATGGCAGAAGGCGTGGCGCCGGTGGAGATCGTGACGATGGGCGGCAACGGCCCGCGCATCCATGCACTGCTGCAGCCGCAGGCCGATGCGGGCCGCTTCGGCCTGCATGCCGCGCATGATCTGCCGGAGGCGATGGCACTGGCACGCCAGGCGCTGGGCGGCAGGGGCGGCGTGGTCCTGCTTTCGCCTGGCGCTCCGAGCTTCGGTGCCTATCGCGACTATGTCGCCCGCGGCCGCCACTTCGCCGTCCTGGCCGGCTTCGACCCCGAGGCCATCACCACCATCCCCGGTCTCGGCCTTTAAAAAAGGGGACGGAGGGGATTAAGTCGTTTTCCGCCACTGTGCGGGTCGCTTGCTCACGTGGCTGCAACGCGGGCGCCGTTAGCGTGCCGAAAGCGACTTAATCCCCTCCGTCCCCTTTTTCGGCATGTGCGAGTTCATCAGCCTGATCCTGCCGGCGAACGCGGACAGTGCTGCGCTGGGCGTGGTGCTGGAGGCGCACGGCCGCACGCTGCGGCCGCAGGACAATGCCAGCCTGCAGCAGCGTATCGGTGGCGACTGGCGCGCGTTCCTGACCTGCCGCGGCCAATGCGACTGCGGCACCGCGCTGGGTGCGGGCCATGCGGCGCCAGGCAAGGACGTGGACCCGGAGAAGGAAGCGGCGCGACTGCGCAAACGCGGCTGGAAGGAGAACCGCATCGCCCGCGCGTTGGCGCAGCGTGCCGAGCACGCGCAGTGGGCGCAGCAACAGACTGCGCAGCGCGACCATCTGCTGGACATGCATCGGGTGGACGCCGGGCACTGGCTTGCGGCCCTGCAGGCGATATTCGCCAGCGGCGTGCCCAGGCTGGGCCTGATGGTGCGGAGTTACGATGGCACTACGTCCGCGGCGATGGATCTTCCCGCGGATGACGAGATGTCCGGGTCGTCGCTGGACGTCGAGCGCCTGATCGACCTGCAGCCCGGCATGATCCATTGGATCCGCCGCTGACTTCAGTGGCTGCGTTGCACCGCGTAGCGGGCCAGGCCACGCAGGGCGGCCACGGCCTCGTTGTCGGGCAGGCCGTCCAGCGCACGCTCGGCCGCATCGGCATATTCCTCGGCACGGCGTCGGCTGTAATCCAGGCCGCCGGTGGCATGGATCGCGGCCAGCACCTCCGGCATCGCCGAGGCATCGCCATCCTGCACGATGCCGCGCAGGCGCTGGCGGACCGCTTCATCCGAATGCGCCATCGCGTGGATCAGCGGCAACGTCGCCTTGCCTTCGGCCAGGTCGTCGCCCAGGTTCTTGCCCAGTTCGTCGGCATTGGCCGAATAGTCCAGCACGTCGTCGGCGATCTGGAAGGCGTAGCCCAGGTTCATGCCGTAGTCGTACAGCGCCTGCTGGAGCGATTCATCGACGCCACTGGCAAGTGCGCCCAGGCGCGTACCAGCGGCGAACAGCACCGCGGTCTTGCGCTCGATGACGCGCAGGTAGGCCGCTTCATCGGTGTCCGGGTTATGGACGTGCAGCAGCTGCAGGACCTCGCCTTCGGCGATGCGGTTGGTGGTATCGGCCAGGATCCGCATCACCGGCATGCGGTCCAGCTCGACCATCAGCTGGAAACTGCGCGAATACAGGAAATCGCCCACCAGCACGCTCGGGGCGTTGCCCCACAGCGCATTGGCGGTGCTGCGGCCGCGGCGCAGGCTGGATTCGTCCACCACGTCGTCGTGCAGCAGGGTGGAGGTGTGGATGAACTCGATGATCGCCGCGAGCTGGTGATGCTCCGGACCAGCGCCCCCCACCGCGTGCCCGGCCAGCATCACCAGCATCGGCCGCAGGCGCTTGCCGCCGGCGGAGACGATATGGTCGGCGATCTGGTTGATCAGCACGACATCCGAAGACAGCCGGCGCCGGATCAGGTCATCGACGGCCGCCATGTCGTTGGCGGCGAGCGACTGGATCTGGGGCAGGCCCAGGGCGGGGCGGGTGTCTTCGAGGATGGTCATGCGGTCTGGCTTGAAGGCTTCATGCCGATTATAGGCGTTGGCCGTGAAATACGGGCGCAGGACGGCATCGATCAAGCTCGCGGTGCGGGGGAGGTGCGGCCGTCGTGAATACGTATGCAGGTGGCACCCGGCGACGGGCCCCGCCGCTAAGCTTTGCCGATGCATTCCGGCCCGCGTTTCCCCACGGGCCAACAGCGGCCGGAGGGGCCCGATGTCCAATACTCCATGGTGGCGTGGCGCCGTCATCTACCAGATATACCCGCGCAGCTTCCTCGACGCCAACGGCGATGGAGTGGGCGACCTGCCCGGCATCATCGAACGGCTGGATTACATCGCCGCCCTGGGCGTGGACGCGATCTGGATATCGCCGTTCTTCAGATCGCCGATGGCCGACTTCGGCTACGACATCGCCGATTACCGCGATGTCGATCCGCTGTTCGGCACCCTGGCGGATTTCGACCGGCTGCTGGCCAGGGCGCATGCGCTGGGCCTGAAGGTGGTGATCGACCAGGTGCTCAGCCATACCTCGATCGAGCACGCCTGGTTCCGCGAAAGCCGTCAGGATCGGACCAACCCCAAGGCGGACTGGTATGTGTGGGCCGACCCGCGCGAAGACGGCACGCCCCCCAACAACTGGATGTCGCTGTTCGGCGGGGTGGCCTGGCAGTGGGAGCCGCGGCGCGAGCAGTACTTCCTGCACAACTTCCTGGCCGACCAGCCGGACCTGAACTTCCACAATCCGGAGGTGCAGCAGGCCACGCTGGATAATGTCCGTTTCTGGCTCGACCGCGGCGTGGACGGCTTCCGCCTGGACGCGATCAACTTCTGTTTCCATGACCGGCAGCTGCGCGACAATCCGGCCAAACCGGTGGAAAAGCGCGTCGGCCGCGGTTTCAGTCCGGATAACCCATACGCGTACCAGTACCACTACTACAACAACACCCAGCCGGAAAACCTGCCTTTCCTGGAGAAGCTGCGCGCACTGCTGGATGCCTATCCCGGCGCGGTGAGCCTGGGCGAGATTTCCTCCGAGGATTCGCTGGCCACCACCGCCGAATACACCCGCAATGGCCGCCTGCACATGGGCTACAGCTTCGAACTGCTGGTGGACGATTACAGCGTGGACTATATCCGCGGCACGGTATCGCGCCTGGAAACGGCGATGACCGAAGGCTGGCCGTGCTGGGCGATCTCCAACCATGACGTGGAGCGTGCGGTGACGCGCTGGGGCGGCCATCCGGCCAATCCGCGCCTTGCCCGCATGCTGGTGGCGCTGCTGTGTTCGCTGCGCGGCTCGATCTGTCTCTACCAGGGCGAGGAGCTTGGCCTGGGCGAGGCGGACGTGCCCTTCGAAGCGTTGCAGGATCCGTACGGCATCACCTTCTGGCCCAATTTCAAGGGACGCGACGGATGCCGCACGCCGATGCCGTGGATCGATACAGCCCAGGCCGGATTCAGCGCCGGCACGCCGTGGCTGCCGATCCCGGCCGAGCATCGCGCGCGGGCGGTGAGCCTGCAGGAAGGCGATCCGGATTCGGTACTGTCCGCATTCCGTGCCTTCCTGGCCTGGCGTCGTACCCAGCCGACGCTGCGGGTGGGGGGCATCCGTTTCCTGGACAGCGCCGAGCCGGTATTGATGTTCGAACGCTCGCACGAGGGCCAGACGCTGCTGCTTGCGTTCAACCTGTCCGGCGAACAGGCGCGTCATCCATTACCGGCCGGCAACTGGCAGCCGGTGGAATTACCCGGGCCGGATGCCGGCACGATGGTGCGGGGTGAGCTGGTGTTGCCCGCGCATGCGGCGTTCTGCGCGCGCGCCATCTGACCTGTTCGCGGGAATGGTAGAGCCGATCCATGATCGGCTGCCTTTGAATCGAGAATTTTCCCGCAGCGCCCAGCCGACCATGGATCGGCTCTACCCACACGCTGCTGTGATGCGACCGCAGACGAAAAAACCCGCTGCCGGAGCAGCGGGTTTTCGTTGGTTCCACTATGCCCGGATCAGAACCTGTAGTTCACGCCGAGCATGTAGGTGCGGCCCCACTCGATATATTCCAGCGGACGATCGCGGGTACCGGCGTAGGTGCGGTAGGGCTCGTTGGTCAGGTTGGTTCCCTGCAGCAGCAGGGTCAAGCCGGCCAGCGAACTGCCGTCGCTGAAGGTATAGCTCACCTGTGCGTCGGTGACGTTCTCACCGACGACGTAACGCAGCGTGCGGTTGCCGTTGAAGTTGCCGATCTCGCCGATGAAATCCGAGCGCCGGCGCTGGCTGACGCGGGCTTCGAAACCGTTGCGTTCAAAGTAGGCGGTGAAGTTGTACACGCGGTCGGACAGGCCGGGCAGGGCGATCGGATCGCTGCCCACGCTGGATGCGCTTTCCGGGTCCAGGATCTCGATGTCGCTGTCGTTGAACGTCGCGCTGGCCTGGATGCCGAAGCCGCGCAGCGGCGCGGCCAGCATGTCCAGCGGCAGCGATGCGGTCAGCTCCAGGCCGCGCAGCGTGCCGCCCTTGCCATTCTGTGGTGACGAATAGGTACCCACCGGCAGCACCGGTGCCGTCATGCCCGGCGGCGGCACATAGCTGGCGATGAAATCGGAAAAGTCATAATCATCCACGGACTGGGTGTAGACATAGCTCTTCAGGTCCTTGTAGAACACGGCGGCTGCCACGTAAGCGCGCTCGCCGAAATACTTCTCATAGGACAGGTCCAGCGCCGTGGCACGCCATGGATCCAGCAGCGGATTGCCGCCGCTGCCGCCCGGCCGGCCCGTGGAGGTATCCACGCCGAACTCCAGGCCCGCGCGCATCTGGTCCACGCGCGGGCGTGCCACCTGCTTGGCGGCGGCAAAGCGCAGGGTCTGCTCGTGCGGGAACATGAAGGCCAGGTTCAAGCTCGGCAGCCAGTCGTTGTAGGTCTTGCCATCGTCGATCGGCAGTACGTTCTGCCCGGCGGGACGCGAACCATCGAAGTAGCTGGACTGCGAGCTCTGGTCGGTGTGCTGCATCTGCACGCCGATGTTGCCACGCACGCCGACCACGCCGATATCGGTGTTGATATTGGCGCGCAGCCAGGCGGTGGTGATCTTTTCCTGCACCGTCCACGACTTCGGAATCAGATAATCCAGGTCGGTGACCGGATTGAACGACATGTAGCGATCCACGGCCGCGGGCACGTTCCATGCCGGGATGTAGCCGATGCCCGCAAAGCCCAGGTTGACCGGCGAGTACTGCAGGTCCGAGGCGATGTTGGCATCGCCCTGTTCGCCGAGCAGGATGTTGCCTTCGGCCTGGGTCTTGCGCTTGAGGCGGTCGGCGTAGTTCACGCCCACGTCCAGGTCGGCGAACCAGCCGGACATCGCCTCGGGCACTGGCAACGTCGCGGCCAGCTTCGCGCCCTTCAGGCGATCCTCCACGCGCGGCACCTTGCCGTAGCCGGAGCCGTAGATGGTATCGGTGAGGAACAGGGCATCCGGATTGGAGTAATCGAGCCCCGGTGCAAGCTGCGAGAACCCGTTCGGATTGACGACGATGCCCACGGTATCCAGCTGCGGCATCGGCGTGAGCTGCAGGTTGTTCTCCAGGTTCAGCTCATCGCGCGTGGCCTTGGAATAGTTCAGGTCGGCGACCAGCCTGATGCCGCCGGCGTTGAACTCGTTGTTCCAGCCGAATGCGTCGATCTTGTCCTTGCGCTTGTTGTACATGCCCCGCACCAGCGGATATACGCCGCTGGCAGTGCCGCCGGTGAAGGTTCCATCCGCATTGACCTGCGGGTTGCTGATCAGCAGGCCCGGATCGTAACCGCCGTTGAAGTTGCTGAGGTTGACCTCGAACTGGTTGGCGGTGTCGATCTGCTCGGCTTCGGTATGGAACATGTCCAGCGTGCTGGTCCACGCGTTGGACGGACGGAACTGCACGGTGGCCATCACGCCGTCGCGCTTGTTGTTGCCGGTGCGGCGCAGCGCCTTGGCGCCATCGCTGAACACAACGCCCGGTGCCAGCCCCGGACGATCGCCGTTGTCGGTGTGCTCGGTGGTCCACGGCTCATACAGGCCGACCTGGTTTTCATGGATCGGCATGTCGCTGTGGGCGTAGCCGATCGAAATGCCCAGGGTGTTGTCGAGGAACTGGTCGATATAGCTGGCGCTGAAACGGTTACCGAACTCGTCCACGTTGGCGGCGTCGCCGAGCGAGTTCTTCTGGTAGCGGCCGCTGACCGCGATGACACGCTCGGCGAAGCTCAATGGACGCGCGGTCTGCATGTCGATGGTGCCGGACAGGCCCTGGCCGACCAGTGCGGCGTCCGGTGTTTTGTACACGGTCACGCCATTGACCAGCTCGGACGGATACTGATCGAACTCCACGCTGCGGTTGTCGCCGGTGCTGACCACTTCCCGCCCATTGAGCAGCGTGGTGGCGAAGTCCGGCGACAGGCCGCGGACGCTGATCACCTGCGCACGGCCGGCCACGCGCTGGGCGGCCAGGCCGGGCAGGCGGCCCAGCGATTCGGCGATGCTCACGTCAGGCAGCTTGCCGATGTCCTCAGCAGAAATCACCTCGACCACCGAGGTCGCGTCCTGCTTGACCGCGATGGCATTTTCGATGCCGCGGCGGATGCCGGTCACCTGCACGGTATCCAGGTTGACCGCGGTATTTCCGCTTTGTCCGGTGGTGTCCGCAGTGGACTGCGCTGCGGCAAGCAGCGGCGACAAAGCAATGGCCAGCCCCAACGACAACGCGTTGCGCTTGTGGTTCGACATTTCCCCTCCCAGGCATGGTGCCGAATCGAAATAGGTCCGCATCAGGGAGCCCGATACGGGTTGCGGCGCGATGGCCGCTGACTGCGTCGCTATGGTATGCAGCGCATCGCATGCGCGAATCGTCCTGCATACGTATTCAATGCACACCGCCCCGCTGTAAGCGATTACAGAAAAAGGGGACGGAGGGGATTAAGTCGCCTCAGCCACCGCCGGAAACGACTTAATCCCCTCCGTCCCCTTTTTCACAGGGGGGTGAAGCGGATGGCCTGGCCGCCGCCGGGGGCGAGCACCAGGGTGAGGGCGTCGGTGCTCGTTACTTCGCGGGCTTCGCGTGTGAAGGAGAACGGATTGCTGCGGAAGTCTGCGCCGTCGCCGTCGCGGTAGATTTCGGCGCGATAGCGCACGCCGGGCTCGAGAAACCCCAGCGATATCGGCAGCACGCGGCCATGTTCGTCGGTGATGCTGCCCAGGAACCAGTCACGACTGTTGCGGTCGCGGCGCACGATGGTCACGTAGTCGCCGATCTCGCCGCCAAGTACGCGCGTCTGCTCCCAGTCCACCGCTACATCCTTGATGAACTGGAACGCATCGCGATGCTGCAGGTAATGTTCCGGCAGGTCCGCAGCCATCTGGATCGGGCTGTACAGCACCACGTACAGTGCCAGCTGCCGCGCCAGCGTGCTGGGAATCGCCTGCCCATTGCGGCCCTTCAACGACAGGATGCCCGGCGTGTAATCCATCGGTCCGGACAGCATGCGGGTGAACACCAGGTTGACCTCATGCTCCGGTGGATTCGGCGGCTGGCCCCAGGCGTTGTATTCCATGCCGCGCGCACCTTCGCGCGAAATCCAGTTTGGATAGGTTCGGCGCAGCCCCGTGTCCTTGATCGGTTCATGCGGATTCACCGCCAGCCTGCGCGCTGCTGCCTCCTGCACGACCTTCAGATGGTGGCGCGCCATGAACTGGCCATCGTGCCACTCGCGCAACAGCGGTCCGCCGGCCGGGTCGCGCCGGTCGACCTGGCCGTCGTCGCAGACGTAGCCGGTCTTGAACGAGTCGATGCCGAGCCGCGCGTACAGATCCAGCGCGGCAGCAAGCTGATCCTCGTAATGTTCGATCGCGCAGCCGGTTTCATGATGGCCGACCAGGTGCACGCCTTTCCTGGCGCCATACGCGGACAACGCCTCGATGTCGAAATCGGCGGTGGCGCGGGTGAAGTCGAAGTCGTAGCCGTTGCCGACCCAGTTGCCGTCCCAGCCCGGATTCCAGCCTTCCACCAGCACGCCACGGAAGCCGTTGGCCGCGGCGAAGTCGATGACCTTCTTCGTCTTCGCGGTGGTGGCGGCGTGACGCGCGCCGGTAGCCCAGCTCTCCTGGTCCAGGTGCATCGACCACCACACGCCGAGATACTTGGACGGCTTCACCCAGCTGACATCGCCCAGCATGTTGGGCTCGTTGAGATTCAGGATCAGATCCGATTCCACCAGGCCACCCGCGCGGTCGGCGATCTGCAGGGTGCGCCACGGTGTGCCGAAGGGCAGGGCGCGGCGGACCTTCCAGCCTTCGGCCGCGGGCGAGAGCTGCGCGCGCAGGCGCTGGCCTTCGGTTCGGCGCAGCCACATGCCGGCATAATCGACCAGCGCGGCCTCATGGATGGCCACGTGCAGTCCATCGGCGCTGCGCAGGGTGATCGGCGTATGTACCAGCGGCACTTCGCGCAGCGGCGTGCGCTCGTACAGGTATTCATAATGGATCGGCTCGCCGGCTGGAATCCACCAGGCCGTGGACTCGGGCGCAATGGCGAATTCGGTCAGTTCCTGGTCGATGATCGCTTCGCGCAGGGTCGGCTGTTCGGGGAACAGGTAACGGAAGCCGACCCCGTCGTCGAACACGCGGAACACCACGTCCAGCCGTCGCCGCTCGCCGCTTGACTGGTGCAGTGCGACGGTCAGTTCGTTGTAATGGTTGCGGGTGAGCCGGCGTTCGCCCCACGGCTGTTCCCAGGTTTCATCGACGCTGCGCCGCGTGGTTCCGACCAGCTCGAAATCGCGGTCCAGCCGTCCATCGCGCAGTTCAAAGCCGAGTTTGGAATCTTCGACCACGGTATCGCCGAGGCGTTCGACGCGAAAACGCGCGGTGCCGCCGTCCACCTGCAGCGTGACCTTCAGGATCCCGCCGGGCGATTCCACGCTGGCCTGCGACGCAGGCTCCGCGAAGGCCGCAAACGCGGCCAGAGCCAGCCCCAGGCCGAGCCAGCGCGCGCAGGCAGCCTGCACGGATGACGAAAACAGCGGCATGTTCCCCTCCCAGGGCGATGCAGTTCGTGCAGGGACCATAGCCGACCGTTCCGTGGCTGCTGCCCGCGGCAGCCATGAATACGTATGCAGGTGGGCCGTCCTGGACGCCTGCCGTCTACCATGTCGGCACGGTGCCTTGAGGGAGGCATTGCGCCCTTGTCCGCTGCTGGCGGAAAAGGACCCACAACGCGGGCAAAGAGGGAGGGAGGTCGACGGGCGCAAGCCGGTCTGCCGCTTCGATGCTGAAGATCATCTGCATATCCGTCGCCATCGTGGCGACGCTGGGTTCGACCGCCGCTGCGGCCGATATCGAATTCGAGGGCCGCCAGGCGCGTGCCGAAACCGCAGCCGATGGGGGCTTCCTGCTGCATGCCCCGGATGCGCAGGTATATATCGCCGCGCAGCCGATGCGCAGCCAGACCGGCAATGTGGTGTTCGATGCGCTGTTCGCGCTGGCCCAGCAGGAGATGGACCAGGACCGCGTGGAGGCGATCCGCGACCCGTCGTTTGACGAGGGCCGGCCGGTGGCCTGCGAATGCTTCAGGACCGGCGCGAAGTGGCCGTATGTGTGGACGCGCGATGTCAGCTTCGCAGCGGACCTGGCGTTGGCGCGGCTGGACCCGCAGCGCACGCGGACGTCGCTGCGGTTCAAGCTGTCCGAAGCGCGCGATGGGCGCACCCCGGGACTGTTCGTCGCCCAAGACACGGGATCCGGCGGCAGCTGGCCGATCAGCAGCGACCGCGTGGTGTGGTTCCTGGCTGCACGCCACCTGCTGGACGACGCAGCCTTTGCCAGCCAGGTCTGGCAGGCGCTGCAGGATACGCTGGCGCAGGACCGCGCGATGGTATTCGATGAGCGCATCGGCCTGTATCGCGGCGAGACTTCGTTCCTGGACTGGCGTGAGCAGACCTATCCGGACTGGACGCGCGAGGACGTGCGTTTCATCGGCGACTCCTTCGCGCTGTCCACCAACGTGCTGCACTACCAGGCACTGCGCCTGGGCGAACGGCTGGCCGGCGAGCGGGACGATGCCGTGCGTGCGGCCATTTACAGGGCGTGGGCCGATGCGCTGGCCACGCGCATCGATGCCCGCTTCTGGCGCGAGGACGCCGGCCAGTACATGAGCTACATCGGCGACGCCGCGCATCCGGTGCCTTACGCGAAGTACGACCTGCTGGCGACATCGCTGGGCGTGCTGGCCGGCGTGCTGCCGCGCGACCGTGCACGACGCGCGCTGGCGGCTTATCCGGCCACGTCCGCGGGCAGCCCGGTGGTGTGGCCGCAGGAAGCGCAGCAGCCGATCTACCACAACCGCGGCATCTGGCCGTTCGTCAGCGCATATTCGCTGCGTGCCGCACGGGTGCTGGATGACGTGCCACGCATCGCCCTGGAGATCCGCTCGCTGATGCGGGGCGCGGCGTTGGCCGGGTCCAACATGGAGAACTACGAGCTGCTCAGCCAGGCCGTGCACGTGGACGAAGGCCCACTGAGCGGGCCGGTGGTGAATTCGCCGCAGCAACTGTGGTCGGTGGCCGGCTATCTGGCGATGGTGCGGGAAGGCGTGTTCGGCGTGGAAGACGATGGACGCGTGATGCCGAAGCTGCCGGTGTCGCTGGTGCCGGAGCTGTTTGGGGAACGCGACAGCATCGAGCTGGACGACGGCGAACAGCGCTATGTGCTGCTGAAGCCCGCTTCACTCCAGGGTGAGCTGGTTGTCGCCGGCGACGTCACGCGCGAAGGCAGGACGACGACCGTGCAGCTGGTACCGGATCGTGATGCTTCGGTAGAGCCGACCCTGGCTCGGCTGCGTTCCGTTGATGCCTCCGCAGCCGCGGCCGCCCAGCCGACCCCGGGCCGGCTCCATCAGGGTGCGGCCTACGCACCTGTCACCCCGGCCCCACCGATCGTGCGCAAGGCATCGGGCAGCGGGATCGTCGACGTGCCCGAAGGCCACACGCTCTGGATCGACGGCAACGCCGTGCAGGCACGCAACGGACAGGTGCGCATCGCCGACGACGGCGTGCAGCACTGCATGAGCCTGACCCGCCGCGAAGGCGACCTCGAATCGCTGCACAGCTCCACCACCTGCACGGGCCCGCAGCATCGCCTGGCCGGCAGCGGACAGTGGTCGTGGACGCAGCCGGCCGCCGGCCGCGTGCGCCTGCGGTTGCAGTATGAGAACGCCAACGGCCCGATCAACACCGGCGTCACCGCCGCGGTCAAGCAACTGGCGCTGGCCTGCAACGGCCAGCCGGCGACCCTGCATGCCGTGACGATGCCGCACAGCATTGCCGTGCAGGAATCCACTGCGGCCACGTTCGACCTGCCCGCCGGGCGGTGCACCATCGAACTGCAGGATGGCTTCAACATGAGCGCGCTGGAGCACTTTTCGCAGTACACCGGTGGCAAGGGCGGCCGCGATGGCGTGATCAACGAAGCGTCGGTGAAGGCGCTGCTGCTCGCCCCGGTGCCGACGCTGGAGACCGTGCGATGAGCCGGCCCGACAAGCCGCAGCTGTCGTTCTGGCAGATCTGGAACATGTGTTTCGGCTTCCTTGGCATCCAGTTCGGCTTTGCCCTGCAGAACGCCAATGCAAGCCGCATCTTCGAGACGCTGGGTGCTTCCATGGAAGCGGTGCCGGGACTATGGATCGCGGCACCACTGACGGGACTGCTGGTGCAGCCGGTGGTCGGCTATCTGTCCGACCGCACCTGGACGCGCTGGGGACGCCGGCGGCCGTTCTTCATGATCGGCGCCGTGCTGACCACCCTGGCGCTGCTGGTGATGCCGAACTCGCCGACGCTGTGGATTGCCGCAGGCACCCTGTGGGTACTGGATGCCTCCATCAACGTGTCGATGGAGCCGTTCCGCGCGTTCGTGGGCGACCAGCTGGCACCACGGCAGCGGCCCACCGGCTTTGCGATGCAGAGCTTCTTCATCGGCGTGGGCGCCATCGTCGCCAGCTTCCTGCCTTTCATCCTTGCGCACTTCGGGGTCGCCAACACGGCCGCACCGGGAGAGGTGCCGGATACCGTGCGCTATGCGTTCTACTTCGGCGCGCTGGTGTTGCTGGCCGCGATCACCTGGACGGTGATCAGCACGCGCGAATATTCGCCGACGGAGCTGGCGGGCTTCGCCGATGCCGAGCCACCGCAGGCACAGGTCCTTGCCGCACGGGGTGTGCCGCCGTGGGCGCGGATCGTGCTGTGGCTGCTGGTCGGCGTCGTGCTCGCGGCGTTGATCGCCTGGCAGGGCGGCGACAGGATGCTGTACGTGCTGGCTGGCCTGTGTGCGGCCTATGGCGTGCTGCTGGCGGTGGCGCGGATCCTGCCCGGTACGCACATGATCGCCACCATCGTGGACGACCTGCGCAACATGCCGGCCACCATGCGGCGGCTTGCGTGGGTGCAGTTCTTTTCCTGGTTCGCGTTGTTCGCCATGTGGATCTACACCACGGCGGCAGTGGCCGGGACCCATTTTGGTTCCACCGATCCGCAATCGGCCGCCTACAACGAAGGCGCCAACTGGGTGGGTGTGCTGTTCGGTGCCTACAACGGCTTCGCGGCCCTGGCGGCGCTGCTGATTCCGCTCATGGTGCGTGCCATCGGCCTGCGCTGGAGCCACCTGGTCAACCTGTGGCTGGGCGGAGCGGGGCTGGTGTCGCTGATGTTCATCGACGATCCGCACTGGTTGCTGCTGTCGATGGTCGGCGTCGGTTTTGCGTGGGCGTCGATTCTGTCCTTGCCCTATGCCCTGCTGTCGGACAGTGTGCCGGCCGCGAAGATGGGCGTGTACATGGGCATCTTCAACTTTTTCATCGTGATCCCGCAGCTGGTCGCAGCCAGCGCACTCGGCTTCGCCCTGCGCGCATGGCTGGGCGGCCAGCCGATGCATGTGCTGGTACTGGGCGGCTGCAGCCTGCTGGTTGCAGGCCTGTGCGTACTGCGGGTTCCTTCCCGTTCCGAGGTGGTGTGATGCGTGTGGCTCTTTCCGTTGCAGTAGGTTTCGCCCTGTTCGCTGGCCAGGCGCTGGCCGCGCCGCGACCCGATTACGTGGGTACCACCGAGCCCTTCGCCAGCGATGCGGTGTACTTCGTGGTGACCGACCGCTTCGTCAACGGCGATCCGTCCAACGACCATCGCGACCAGGGTGGGGCGCACCGCACCTTCGATATTCCGGTGCCATGCCCGGACAAGGTGGACGGCAACATCGGCTACCTGGGCGGCGATTTCAAGGGCGTACTGGACAACGCCGGCTACATCCGCGATCTCGGCTTCGGTGCCGTGTGGATCACACCCATCGTCGATAATCCCGATGAGGCGTTCACCGGCAGCAAGGAAATCAGCTGCACCAGTACGCTGACCGACCGCGGCAAGACCGGCTATCACGGTTACTGGGGTATCAATTTCTACAAGGTGGACGAACACCTGCCCAGCGCCGGGCTGGATTTCGCCGCCTTCACCCGGGGCCTGCACGATGCCCGGCTGAAGGTGGTGCTGGATATCGTCGGCAATCACGGCTCGCCGGCATGGACCATGCCGAAACGGCAGCCGCAGTTCGGGCAGATCTTCGACAAGGACGGCACGCTGGTCGCCGACCACCAGAACCTGCCGCCGCAGCAACTGGATCCCCAGGGCAAACCGCTGCACGCGTTCTACAACAGCATCGGACCGGTGGACGCGGACACGGGCTCGATCTTCGATGGCAACCTGGCCGAGCTGGGCGACTTCAATGAACACAATCCGGCGGTGATGGATTACCTGGTCGATGCCTATCTGCAGTGGACCGCGCAGGGCGTGGACGCGCTTCGTATCGATACCATCGGTTGGCTGCCGCATGCGTGGTGGCATGAGTTCGTCAAGCGGATCCGCGCCGAGCACCCGGGCATGTTCATGTTCGGTGAGGCGTTCGACTACGACGCGGCGAAGATCGCCGAGCATACCTGGAAGGAGAATGCGAACGTCAGCGTGCTGGATTTCCCGTTGCGTGGTGCCTTGGAGGGCGTGTTCGGAACCGCTGGCAAGGGCTTCGAGACGCTGGCCGAACCGCTGCACCTTATCGGTGGCCCGTATGCCAATCCGTATGAGCTGATGAGCTTCTACGACAACCATGACATGCCGCGCATGGATGCCAGCGACAACGGTTTCATCGATGCCAACAACTGGTTGTTCACCGCACGCGGCATCCCGGTGCTGTACTACGGTTCGGAAACCGGCTTCATGCGCGGCCGTGCGGAACATGCAGGCAACCGAGCGTACTTCGGCCAGCAGCGCGTGGATGCTGCGCCGGAGAGCCCGATCTTTGCGCCGCTGCAACGCGTGGCGAAGCTGCGCGCGGCCATCCCGGCACTGCAGCGCGGCCTGCAGGTCAACGAACGCCTGCAGGGCGATGAAGCGGTTTTCTTCCGCGTGCTGCAGCATGGCGATGTCAGCCAGACCGCGCTGGTGCTGTTGAACAAGGGCGATGTGGCGCGCACGCTTGAGGTCAAGCGATACCTGCAGCCGGGCCGTTGGCGCGACGTACTGGATGGCGGCACGCTGGCGGTGGACGGCTCGCTGAACGCCGAAGTGCCCGGGCACGGGATCAAGGTATTCGTGCTGGATGCCCCGGTGGAGCAGAAGGACCTCCAGGCCGAGCTCGACCGCGCCATGGCAGACCAGCAGGCTCGCGCCCGCGAGTTGGCAGCCCCCTGACCGGTCGTGACCGCCGCTGGCTCTGCTCCCGCTTTGGTGGGTGACGACCGTTGGTCGTCACGCCGTTGCCCTTGAATCAACAGCGTGACGACCAACGGTCGTCACCCACCACAGCAGCGCCCCAGCTCCCCTTTTCTGACGGCCAGCGGCCGTCACTACTGCTGCGTACAATTACGCTTCCGCCCGCCGTGCTACACCAGCCATGAACGATCCCGCCCCGAAGACCCCGATCGAAACCCTGTTGCAGACCGCGATGAATGGCCAGTTGCCGATCAAGGCCTTCATGCAGGCGTTCGTGGCATCGGACGTGGTGCTGCTCACCGGCAGCCTGGTCACGCCCGATGGCAGCGGCTTCGATCCATTGCTGTTCGACAAGCAGGGCACCCTGCACGTTGCGGTATTCACCGATCCGGCGCGGATAGGGAACCACGCCCAGCAGGCCCCACACCAGATCCGCTGGCTGATGCTGGACGTGCTGCGCCGCGTGCCGGGCGGTTACGGCGTGGTGATCAATCCGGGCACTTCGCTGGGCTTCGAGATTTCCCCCGATGGGGTGGGCGAGATCCTGAAGGACTTCGCCTGACGCCAGCCTTCGGCCGAAGTTGGATCGGCAATACCGGGGCGCATGAAGCCCGTGATTCTCAGGACTGCCGATGATGTCGGCATGGGCGGTAGCCGCATCACCCCCGCAGTGACGACTCCCGCACCACCAGCTTCACCGGGATGCCCATCCCTTCCACCGGCTCGCCCGCGATCTGCGAAAGCAGCTTTTCCACCAGCAGCTGGCCGGCCAGCTTGGTGTCCTGCTGCACGGTCGTGAGCGCCGGCGATACCGAGGCGGCCAGCGGGATGTCATCGAAACCGGTCACCGCCACATCGTGCGGTACGCGCAGCCCACGTTCGCGCAGGGCGCGCAGCGCGCCGATGGCGATCAGGTCGCTGGCAGCGCAGATGGCGTCGAACGCCACCTCGCGTGACAGCAGTTCCTGGCACGCGGCGTAGCCGGATTCTTCGGTGGTGATCGCATCCACCTGCAGCCGCGGTACCGGCGCCAGGCCGCGCGCCTGCAATGCCGCGGCGTGCCCGCGAAAGCGTTCCTGAAACTCCGGATAATGGCTGGAGGCATGCCCGAGGAATGCGATCCGTCGGCAGCCCTGCTCCAGCAGATGCTGGGTGATGTCGAAACCGCCCTGGAAGTTGTCGCTGCCGATCGAGACCCCGGGCTGGTCCGGCAAGGCGGCGCCCCAGCGGACGAAATGGGTGCCTTGTTCCACCAGCCGCTGCAGGCGCTCGCGCGATTCGTGGTAATCGCCGTAGCCCAGCAGGATGATGCCGTTGGCCTTGTAGCTGTCTTCATAATCGGCCTGCCAGTCGGTGGACAGCTGCTGGAATGACACCAGCAGGTCATGACCGTGCAGCGCGCAGGCGCGCGTGATCGAGCCCAGCATCGAATGGAAAAACGGGTTGATCAGCGAATCGTCCGGAGTGGGATCTTCGAAGAACAGCAGGGCCAGCGTGCCGGCGTTGCGCAGGCGCAGGTTGGAGGCGTTCTTGTCCACCTTGTAATTCAGCTCGCGGGCGATACGCAGTATGCGCTCGCGGGTTTCCGCGTTGACCATGGAGCTGCCACGCAGGGCACGCGACACCGTTGGCTGGGAAACTCCGGCCAGGTGGGCGATGTCCAGGGAGGTGGCTTTGCCTTTGATGGTCATGGGCGGCAGACGGCGGTGATGGCCTGCATGATGCCATGTGCGACATGCCGCGAGACCACCTGCGCCGGAGCGCGAGGTGGCGGACGGTGCGGGTCGCAGTACCGGCTGAGTAACCCCCAGTGGCCCGGCGGATCGAAGATCCCCGCGCACCGCCCGCCATGGAACCGGCGGGACGATGCATGCTCTACCCAGACTGCAAGCAGGGCCAGAGTGCGAGGAGGTACAACAGATCAGGACTGCGATCCCGGCTGAACCTGCTGGTCCAGCCCCGTCATCCTGCGCGGGAGGGGCGCGAGCGGCTATGAGAAAAGCTGCAACTCGCCCGCCCCGGCAGTCATGCGTTTGCCGGACACCCCGTCGCCCATAACCTGGTAGCGCCGAGCCATGCTCGGCGGGGGCTTCACAGAGACGAATTCCGACCCCTGATGTCCCCTTGGCCGGGGCGGGGAGCCGCCCTCCGGTGGTACCATGAGCCGTTCGAACCCCTAGACACCCTCGGGGCAGATCCTGCAGAAAGCGCCCAGACCCGGGCAGCCGAGCGGGAAGCTGCTACCGGACAACGGAAGAACACTCCTATGGCGCGTGGCATCAACAAAGTCATCCTGGTCGGCAATCTCGGCAACGATCCGGACGTGAAGTACACCCAGGGCGGCATGGCGATCACCCGCATCAGCCTGGCCACCACCAGCGTCCGCAAGGACAAGGACGGCAAC
>Ga0160433_100306_pt1 | contig 31624 bp, 25 predicted proteins | sample HID1972K_E0MG_FD_108235 | JGI IMG/M metagenome (GOLD analysis project Ga0160433, IMG submission 108235) | Enriched pill bug-associated microbial communities from UW Madison campus, WI, USA - HID1972K_E0 MG | ecosystem: Host-associated > Arthropoda: Insects > Digestive system > Unclassified ...
ATGCACCACGGCCAGCGGCATTTCCTGCTGCTGGGGGGCGGGCGGCCGGGTTGACGGGTTCGCGTCGAGCGCGAGTTCGGAAGTCATCTAATGGACATCAGGATTGCAACGGACCAGTCGTGGCGCCACGAACGCACGGTTGGCGGATGCCGTCGGCGCGATCAGGAAACCAGCACACGCCGGTGTCGGCGCGATTCCACACATCAAAAAGAAAGCAGGACGCAGCGCATTCGCGACAGCGACGAAACCAACGGGAGGTCGTCTACGTGGTCCGGTCGGGGGCAGCGGGTCGATCGTCCGGGGCCTGCGGGGCCACTTGACTGACAGGACGCTGCGTCCAGCCACGTGCAATGACGCTAGGTTACGGGTTCGTCCGCACGCTGTCCAGTCGCCGCCGCCGACATGGCCGCAGCGGCTAGAATCGGGGCCTGTTCCACGCAGGACACCAGGAGACACGCGATGTGGTACGTGATCGAAGGGCATGACGGCAGCGATGTGCTGGCGGCCCGCCAGCAGGCCAGGCCGGAGCATCTGGCGCGCCTGCAGGCGCTGCAGGCGCAGGGACGGCTGCTGGTGGCCGGGCCGTGCCCGGCGATCGACAGCGAGGATCCGGGCCCGGCCGGTTTCAGCGGCAGCGTGGTGATCGCCGACTTCGAATCGCTGGACCAGGCACGGCAATGGGCCGACGCCGATCCCTACGTGGCCGCGGGTGTCTATGCCAGGACCGATGTGCGCCCCTTCCGCAAGGTGCTGCCATGACCGGCGCCAGCCGTGTCGAGCGGATCCGTTCTGCGCTGCAGCATTCGCTGGCCCCGCTGCAACTGGTCGTCGAGGACGACAGCCATCGCCACGTCGGGCATGCGGGCGCGCGTGACGGGCGCGGGCATTTCACCGTCGATGTGGTCAGCGCGGCATTCCGGGGACTGTCGCCGATTGCCCGCCATCGCGCGATCTACACCGCGCTGGGCGGCATGATGCAGACCGACATCCACGCGTTGTCGATCCACGCACGGACGCCGGAAGAGGCCGGCTGAGCCCTGCGTGACGGATGTCCGCTGCGGTCATCGACAGGTCATCGCATGACCTGCGGGGGCAACCGGGCGGACAGGCAGGGCCGGGAAATGGTTTACATGGCGGATTGGAAACGTTTACATTCCGCGCCATGCCGCAAGGCGGAGTCGTGGAGGGCGGCTTTTTGAGTACTGCAGCGATCACCATCAAGGATGTCGCGCGCGAAGCCAAGGTCTCCGTGGCCACGGTCTCCCGCGCACTGAATGGCCACGAGAACGTCGCCGAGCCGGTGCGCCAGCTGGTGCTGGAGGTTGCCGCGCGCCTGCGCTACACCCCGCATGCGGCCGCACGCAGCCTCAGCAGTCGCCGTACCAACACCGTCGGCGTGGTGCTTCCGGACCTGTACGGCGAGTTCTTCTCCGAACTGATGCGCGGCATCGACCAGGTGGCGCGGACCCGCCGCCAGCACCTGCTGGTGTCCAGCTACCACGGCGACCAGGAGCAGCAGGGCGCGGCGCTGCGCGCGATGCGCGGCCGCGTGGACGGACTGCTGGTGCTGTCGCCCTATGCGGAAAGCCCGGGCTTCCTGACCGACAACCTGCCGCAGTCGCTGCCGACGGTGCTGATCAACACCTGGCTCCCCGAGCCGGAACATCCGGTGCTGAGCATCGATGACCACGCCGGCGCGGTGACGATGACCCGGCATCTGCTCGATGCCGGGCATCGCCGCATCGCGTTCATCGCCGGTCCCGATTCCAACTACGATGCGCGCGAGCGCCTGCGTGGTTTCCGCGATGCGCTGGCCGCGTTCGGTGCCGATGCACGGGGCATCGAGCTGCCCGGCGATTTCGACGAGGCCTCCGGCCACCGCGCGGGGCAGGAGCTGCTGGCCGCCGGCGCGCTGCCCGATGCGGTGTTCGCCGCCAACGACATGATGGCGCTGGGCTGCCTGTATGCATTCGCCCAGGCAGGCGTGCGCGTGCCCGACGATATCGCGCTTGCGGGCTTCGATGACATTCCGCTGGCGCGGTTCGTTCACCCGTCCTTGACCACGATGCAGGTGAGTATCGCCGGACTTGGTGACATGGCGATGACGCGGCTGATGCAGCTGATGGATGGAAAAAACATGGAAGCGGGCGACACGCAGACGCTGGTGCCGCGACTGATCGTGCGCGATTCAAGCCGCCGCACGTCGAGCCGGCACGTTGCGCCGGGCCCCAGGACCGAACCGTTGCCCAGCGATTGAAGACGGCGACATTTTCTTGTTGGACATGAAACGGGCGGCCGGCATGGTCGCCACCACCCCCCGGAGATTTTCATGACGCAGTTCAATTCCCACCACCGCACGCCGGCCCGCCGGCTGCTTACCGTCGCCCTGGCAGGGTGCATGGCGTTCGGCATCGCGCCCGCCATGGCCCAGAGCACCTCGGCGACCATCCGCGGCCAGGTGATGGTCGATTCCACTCCGGCGCAGCAGGCCCAGGTCACCGCCACCAACACCGCCACCGGCCTGAGCCGTTCGGTCAACGCGACCAACGGCCAGTACAGCGTCGGCGGCCTGCCGCCCGGCACCTACCGCATCGACGTCACCGCCGATGGGCAGACCAACTCGCAGACGGTCACCGTGCAGGTCGGCCAGACCGCGACCATGAACCTCGGCGTCGGTGGCGAAGCGGCCAGCGCGGCGGGTGGCGAGGCGACCACGCTCAACGCCGTCAACGTTACCGCGCCGGCGGCCATCGTCGAGACCAGGACGTCGGAGAACTCGACCTACATTTCCAACGTGATGATCGAGCAGTTGCCGCGCGCCACGCGCAACTTCCTCGAACTGGCCGACACCGTGCCGGGCGTGCAGTTCCGCCGGGCCTCCAACGGCAACACCACCATGCGTTCCGGCGCCACGTCGGCCAACGGCACCAACGTCTACATCGACGGCGTCAGCCAGAAGAGCTACGTGCTGACCGGCGGCGTCAGCGGCCAGGACTCCAGCCGCGGCAACCCGTTCCCGCAGTCGGCGATCGGCGAGTACAAGGTCATCACCTCCAACTACAAGGCCGAGTTCGACCAGCTCAGCAGCGCCGCGGTGGTGGCCAACACCAAGTCCGGCACCAACGACTTCAAGGGCAGCTTCTTCTGGGATTACACCAGCGACGCCTGGCGCGAACCGAGTCCGCTGGAAGAGCGGGCCGGCGTGCGCGACGAGTTCAAGGAAGAGCAGTACGGTGCCACCTTCAGCGGCCCGATCCTGAAGGATCGCGCGCATTTCTTCGTGGCCTACGAGGCCAAGGAATACGTCACGCCGGGCACCGTCATCCCCGGCTCGGTCTACCGCGATCGCGTCGACGAGCTGCCGCCGGAGGCGCAGTCGCTGCTGGGTACCTATCCGCTGCCGTTCAAGGAAGACCTGTACTTCGGCAAGCTGGACTGGCTGATCGGCGAGAACCATTACTTCGAACTGATCGGCAAGTACCGCAACGAAGACGACGTGGCCGGCATCGGTGGCGAAAACACCCAGCCGTACCGCAGCGTGCGCAACCAGGAAGAGAAGCGCGGCGACTTCAGGTACCAGTACACCAACGATCGCCTGATCAACGACATGCACATCACGTACGAGTCGGCGTTCTACAACCCGCAGGCCGCCGAGGACGGCATCGGCTACGGGCTGCGATACTTCCCGGTCGGTGGCAACGCCGAGACCATCCTCAACTACGGCGCTGGCCGCGACTGGCAGCGCAAGGGCCAGGAAGGCTGGGGCTTCCAGAACGACCTGACCCTGCAGGACATCGAGTGGAACGGCTACCACACGGTGAAGATGGGCGTGAAGTACAAGGACATCGAGCTCAACACGCTGCAGAAGAACCCGCGCAATCCGCAGTACTTCTACAACATCCTGACCAGCGTGGACGTGCCCTACCAGGTGCAGTACGGCCAGGAAGTGGGCACCACCGGCGGCAACGCGATCTCCAAGAACAAGCAGTTCGGCATCTACATCCAGGACGACTGGGAGGTCAACGAAAAGCTGACCCTGAACCTGGGCATCCGCTGGGATTACGAGAAGACGCCGTCGTTCCTGGACTTCGTCACCCGTCCGGACGTGGCCGAGGCGCTGCGTGGGTGGCCGAACCTGCAGGATACTGATTACAACATCGAGGATTACATCAGCAACGGCGGCAACCGCAAGGCATTCAAGGATGCCTGGCAGCCGCGCGTCGGCTTCTCCTACGACCTGTTCGCCGACGAGCGCCACGTGATCTACGGTGGTGCGGGCCGCGCATACGACCGCAACATCTTCGATTACATCTCGCTGGAGCAGCTGAACGGTACGTTCGCATCGTACAACTACTACTTCAGCTCGCCGGAAAACGGCGAGTGCCGCGGCAACCCGTGCACCGCGTGGGATCCGGCGTACCTGGATCCGGCCAACCTGGCCAGCCTGCCGCCGGTGGAGGGAGGCGGGCGCGAGATCTACCTGATCAACAACAACATCAAGACCCCGTACTCGGACCAGTTCAGCCTCGGCATGCGCAATGCGTTCGACGTGTGGGGCAACACCTGGTACACGGACGTGACGCTGTCACGCGTGGTCAGCAAGGACGGCTTCGCCTTCGTGCGCGGCAACCGGCGCGAAGGGGGCGCGTTCTTCGAGCCGGGCACCATCTGGGGCGCACCGCTGGAAGGGCCGGAAGGCTACAACGCCATCGTGCTGGGCACCAACGGCCTGGAAACGAAGAACAACTCGCTGGGCCTGAAGGTCGACAAGCCTTACGACAGGGCCGACGGCTGGGGCGTGACCATCGCCTACACGTTCAGCGATGCCAAGGAGAACCGCAAGTTCGGCGAGCACTACTCGCTGGATTACCCCAGCATTGCCGGTTACGGCTGGCATGAAGCGGCGGGCGTGCCGAAGCATCGCCTGGTCGCCACCGGCATCTACGACCTGCCGGGCGGCATCACCGCATCGGGCAAGCTGACCCTGGAATCGCAGCGCGTGTATTACGGGAACAACTGCCTGGCCGGCAACAGCCAGTGCTACATCACCCAGTACAAGCCCGACCACAGCGTGGGCTACAAGGACTTCAGCATCGGCCTGAACAAGGAATGGGATACCGGCACCGACATCAAGTTCAACGTCCGCGCCGACGTGCTCAACGTGTTCAACTGGATCAACTGGGCCGAGTACAGCGCCAACACCGGTACCGCCGACAATCCGGATACCGCGTATGGCACGCCGACCTACACGCTGTGGGCGCCGATGCGCACCTTCAAGCTGTCCTTCGGCCTGAACTGGTAGGCAGGCTGACGCCGGCCGCCCTGCGGGGTGGCCGGACCCTTGCAGCACCGGCATGCCCCCGTATCATCGGGGGTAAGCTGCATCTTTGATTGTAATCGTTTACAGGGTGGGCCTTGAAAGTACAGATCTCGCTACGTTCCGCACTGCTGCCGCTGGCGGCGCTGTCCATGCTGCTGGCCGCCGGCTGCAAGCCACAGGCCCAGCCGGAACCGCCCAGGCCGACGCCGCAGGTGATCCTGATGGAGGCCGATGCACCGCCGCGGCCGATGAAGCCGGAGCTGCCGCCGCTGTTCGATGACATCCAGCGCCGCACCTTCCAGTTCTTCTGGGACACCACCAACGAGATCAACGGCCTGACCCCGGACCGCTATCCCTCGCGCCCGTTCGCCAGCATCGCCTCGGTGGGTTTCGCGCTGACCGCATACCCGATCGGCATCGAGAACGGCTGGGTCAGCCGCACCCAGGCGGTGGACCGCACCCTGGCGACACTGAAATTCTTCCGTGACGTGCGGATGGGCCCGCAGCGTACCGGGCGCGCCGGCTACAAGGGGTTCTATTACCACTTCCTGGACATGCAGGACGGCTACCGCTACGACAGCTGGGTCGAGCTGTCCTCGGTGGATACCGCGCTGCTGATGATGGGCGTGCTGTTCGCGCAGTCGTACTACGACGGCGACGATGCGCGCGAGAAGGAAATCCGCGCCATCGCCGAAACCCTTTACCGGCGCGTGGACTGGACCTGGCTGCAGGAGCGCTCGCCGCTGATCTCGATGGGCTGGTTCCCGGAAAGCGGCATCATCGAGCACGACTGGATGGGCTACAACGAGGCGATGATCGTCTACATCCTGGCCCTCGGTTCGCCCTCGCACCCGGTCAGCCCGGATGCGTGGACGGTGTGGACGCGCACCTACGACAACGACTGGGGCGTGTTCCAGGGCCAGGAGTACCTGTCCTTCGGCCCGCTGTTCGGCCATCAGTACAGCCACGTCTGGATCGATTTCCGCGACATCCAGGACGCGTACATGCGCGAGCGTGGCAGCACCTACTTCCTCAACAGCCGTTCGGCCGCGCTGGCCCAGCGCGAATACGCCATCGACAACCCGATGAACTGGAAGGAATACAGCCAGAACGTGTGGGGCCTGACCGCCAGCGACGGCCCGCAGAACACCAGCCAGGAATACCGGGGCGAGCAGCGCCAGTTCCGCCATTACTCTTCGCGTGGCGCCGGCCTGCGCGAGAACTTCGATGACGGCACCATCGCACCGACCGCGGCGATTTCCTCGGTGGTGTTCGCGCCGGAAGAAGTGATTCCGGCCACGGTGGAAATGCACAAGCGCTTCGGCGACTACATCTATTCCAGTTACGGCTTCCTGGATTCATTCAACCCGAGTTTCAACTACGACATCCCGCTCAAGACCGGCCGCACGGTGCCGGACCGCGGCTGGGTGGCCAGCGATTACATCGGCATCGACCAGGGCCCGATCCTGACCATGATCGCCAACTACCGCAACGATTTCGTGTGGGAGGTGATGAAGAAGAACCCGCACATCCGCAAGGGCCTGGAGCGCGCCGGCTTCAGCGGTGGCTGGCTGACCCCGGAAGGCGAGGAGCAGCCGCTGCAGCTGGAGAAGGACGAAAAGGCCGCCGCCGCACGCGCTGGCGGTCTCGCCGAATCGCGTGCCGCGGCCGCACAGGAACAGAAGAATGCACGTCGCAACACCAGCTCCGGCAAGTAGGCCGGTGGCGTTCGGGAAGATCGCCGCCGGCCTGCGGCGCTGCGCGCTGCCGCTGCTGGCCGTGCTGGCGGTGTCCGGCTGCGCGCGGACCGAGCACGGCACCACCGTGCGCTTCTGGGCGATGGGCCGCGAAGCGGAGGTGGTGGCCGAGCTGATCCATGAGTTCGAGGCCGAGAATCCCGGCATCAAGGTGGACGTGCAGAACATCCCGTGGACGGCCGCGCATGAGAAGCTGCTGACCGCCTTCGCCGCCGACGGCCTGCCCGATGTCTGCCAGCTCGGCAACACCTGGATCCCGGAGTTCGCCGAACTGGATACGCTGACCCCGCTGCAGCCGTTCATCGAGGACTCCGCCGTGGTGCGGCCGGACGACTATTTCCAGGGTATCTGGGACACCAACGTGATCCACGGCGAGGTGGTCGGCGTGCCGTGGTACGTCGATACCCGCCTGCTGTTCTACCGCAGGGACCTGCTGGCCCGGGCCGGCCACGCCCATCCGCCGCGCACCTGGGCGGAGTTCGAACGGCAGATGGCCGACATCAAGGCGATGCAGGGCCCGAACCGCTATGCGGTGCTGATGCCGATCAACGAGTTCGAACAGCAGCTGTCGTTCGCCCTGCAGCAGCCCGATCCGCTGCTGCGCGACGACGATACAAGGGGCAATTTCCGCAGCGAAGGATTCCGCCGCACGCTGGGTTTCTACGCCAACATGTTCGAGCAGGGCTGGGCGCCGAAGATGTCCGAGACGCAGATCTCCAACGTCTGGGACGAGTTTTTCCGCGGCTTCAACGTGTTCTACATTTCCGGGCCGTGGAACATCCGCGAGTTCAAGAAGCTGGAACCGAAGGAACTGGCCGGGCAGTGGGGCACCGCGCCGCTGCCGGGGCCGGAGGGTCCGGGGGCGGGCATCGCCGGCGGTACCAGCCTGGTGATCTTCCGTGGTTCGCAGCGCAAGGAGGCGTCGTGGAAGCTGATCGAGTTCCTGTCGCGGCCGGCGATCCAGGCGCGCTTCCATTCGATCATCGGCGACCTGCCGCCGCGCCGCAGCACCTGGGACGCGCCATCGCTGGCCAGCGATCCGCTGGCCGCGGCGTTCCGTGACCAGCTCGAACGCGTGAAGCCGACTCCGAAGGTGCTGGAGTGGGAGCGGATCGTGCAGGAGATGCGCCTGGTCACCGAGAAGGTGGTGCGCGGTGGGCAGGCGCAGGACGCGGCCGTCGCCGAACTGGACGACCGCGTGGACAAGGTGCTGGCCAAGCGTCGCTGGATGCACGAGCGCGCGCTGGAGGACGCGGCTTCGCCGGCGCCGGCCGGCGCTTCCGCCGCGGTCGAAGAGGCCCGCCCATGAGCCGTTCCTCGCTGGCCGGCTGGATGTTCGCTGCCCCGGCGGTCATCGTGCTGGGCGTGTTCTTCGGCCTGCCGGTGGCTTCGGCGCTGGCGCTGAGCATCACCGACTTCGACCTGTACTCGCTCGCCGATGGCGGCAACCTGCGCTTCGTTGGCCTGGGCAACTACATCGACCTGCTGCAGACCCCGATGTTCTGGAAATCGCTGTGGAACACCACGTATTTCGTGGTGATCGGCGTTCCGCTTTCCATCGCGGTATCGCTGGGCGCGGCGATGCTGCTCAATGCGCCGGCCGCCCGCTTCAAGGCGATGTTCCGCACCGCGCTGTTCGCGCCGGTGGTGACCACGCTGGTGGCGGTGGCGGTGATCTGGCGTTACCTGTTCCATACCAGCTACGGGCTGGTGAACTACGGCCTGGGCCAGCTCGGCATCGATCCGGTGGACTGGCTCGGCGATCCGCGCTGGGCGATGCCGACCATCATGCTGTTCGCGGTGTGGAAGAATTTCGGCTACAACATGGTGATCTTCCTGGCCGGCCTGCAGGCGATCCCGCACGATCTGTACGAGGCCGCGCGCATCGACGGCGCCTCGCGCTGGAAGCAGTTCCTGCACATCACCCTGCCGATGCTGGGCCCGGTGCTGCTGGTGGTCGGGGTGATCACCGTGTCCGGCTACTTCCAGCTGTTCGCCGAACCCTACGTGATGACCCGTGGCGATCCGCTGCAGAGCACGGTCAGCGTGCTGTACTTCATGTTCGAGGAAGGCTTCAAGTGGTGGAACCTCGGCCGCGCTTCGGCGGTGGCGTTCCTGTTGTTCCTGATCATCCTGGCGGTGACCACGGTGATGCTGCGCTTCGGGCGCAAAAGGCAGATGGTATGACCCGCGAAATCGGCCAGTCGCGCTGGCATCCGTGGTGGATCAATGGCGCCCTGCTGGTGCTGGCGCTGGTCAGCCTGGCGCCGCTGCTGTGGATGGCCTCGGTGTCGGTGATGCCGGCCGGCGAGGCCACCCACTTCCCGCCGCCGCTGACCCCTTCGCGGATCAGCTTCGACAACTACCATGAGCTGTTCGCGCGCACCGGCATGGGCGTGAACTTCGCCAACAGCCTGCTGGTGTCGTTGGCGATCACGCTCGGCTCGCTGCTGCTCAACACGATGGCCGGCTATGCCTTCGCCAAGCTGCGTTTCGTCGGCCGCGAGCGGTTGTTCCAGGTGCTGATGGCCGCGCTGGTGATCCCGGCGCAGGTGGCGATGCTGCCGTTGTTCCTGCTGATGAAGCAGCTCGGGCTGGTCAACAGCTTCGGAGGCGTGATTGTGCCCGCGCTGGCCACCGTGTTCGGCATTTTCCTGGTGCGCCAGTACGCACGTTCGATTCCCGACGAACTGCTGGAAGCGGCGCGCATCGACGGGGCAGGGGAGCTGCGGATCTTCTTCCGGATCGTGCTGCCGATGCTCAAGCCGGTGCTGGTGACGCTGTCGATCTTCACCTTCATGGGCGCGTGGAACGACTTCATGTGGCCGCTGATCGTGCTGACCGACCAGGAGCATTACACGCTGCCGGTGGCGCTGGCCACGCTCTCGCGCGAGCACATCCAGGACGTGGAGATGATGATGGCCGGCGCGGTGGTCACGGTGGTGCCGGTGCTGTTGCTGTTCCTGGTGCTGCAGCGCTATTACATCCAGGGTCTGCTGCTGGGGAGTGTCAAAGGGTGAAACGTCCGATCATCGCCGGCCTGGCGCTGTTGTGGTCCTGCATGGCGCTCGCCGCCGCGCCGGTGGCGCCGCCCGCACCCAGGGTCATCGACGATTTCGACGACATGGCGGCGTGGAAGCTGGTGCTGTCCGACCAGGTCAGTGGCTCGCTGCGGCCGGTCGCCGGTGCCGGCGGCGGCCGTGCGATGTGCCTGGATTACGATTTCCACGACGTGTCCGGGTACGTGGGCGTACGCCGTGCGCTGGACATCCAGTATCCGGCCAACTACCGCTTCGGGCTGCAGATGCGCGGCGATTCGCCCGCCAACGACCTGCAGTTCAAGCTGCTCGACGCCAGCGGCGACAACGTCTGGTGGGTCAACCGACCGGCCTACGCCTTCCCGAAGGCCTGGAGCGCGGTCGAGTACCGCAAGCGGCATATCGAAAAGGCCTGGGGACCGTCGCCGGAAACCGTGCTCAAGCGCAGCGCGGCGATCGAGTTCACCGTGTACAGCAAGGTCGGCGGCCGCGGCACGGTGTGCTTCGACAGGCTGACCCTGCAGGGGCTGCCGGCGCAGGACGATTCGCCGTTGCATCCGAGCGTGCTGGCCGACACCGCTACCGCGCTGCAGGACCGGATGATCGATGGCAGGGACGATACCTTCTGGGTCAGCGGCGGGGTCAAGCAGCAGACCATCAGCCTGGACCTTGGCAAGCCGCGCGAGGTCGGCGGCGCGGTGATCGACTGGCTGCCCGGCCTGGAGGCCACGCACTACACGGTGCGTGCCTCGCAGGACGGACGCGACTGGCGCACCGTGCGCGAAGTGACCGCCGGCAGTGGTGGCCGCGACTGGCTGGCGCTGCCCGAAACCGATGCGCGCTACCTGCGCTTCGACCTGCAGGACGGCCCGAACTGGCGTTACGCCATCCGCGATATCGCATTGAAGCCACTGTCCTTCGCCGCCACGCCGAATGCCTTCCTGTCCTCGGTGGCCGCCGACCTGCCGCGTGGCTCGCTGCCGCGTGCCTACGTCGGCGAGCAGCCGAGCTGGACCCTGCTGGGCCTGGATGGTGGCCGCCAGCAGGCACTGATCAGCGAGGATGGGGCGGTGGAGATGGCGCGCGGCAGTTTCAGCGTCGAACCTTTCATCAAGCTGGACGGCAAGCTGCTCAGCTGGGCCGACGTCACCACCGTGCAATCGCTGCAGGACGGCTACCTGCCGATCGCCAGCGTGCAGCGCCAGCACGAGAAGGCCACGCTGGCGGTGACCAGTTTCGTGCAGGGCACGCCGGACAAGGCGCAACTGGTGGCGCGCTACGCGCTGACCAACCCGGACAAGGTCGCGCACGAATACACCCTGGCGCTGGCGATCCGCCCGTGGCAGGTCAACCCGCCGACGCAGTTCCTCAACACGGTCGGTGGCTTCAGCCGCATCGACAGCCTGGAGGTCGGGACCGAACTGGTGAAGGTCAATGGCGAGCCGCGGCTGTACCCCGTGCAGCCACCGGATGCGCGCTTCGCCACGCCGTTCGATGGCAAGCTGGAGGTGATGCACCTGGCCAGCGGCAAGCTGCCGGAAACGACTTCGGTGAAAGACTCCACCGGCATGGCGTCCGGCGCGCTGCTGTACACGCTCAGGCTGGAGCCGGGCCAGAGCCGCGAGGTCGCACTGGTGTTCCCGCAGGCCGGCAGCTTCAATCCACGCGGTTTCGATGCCATCAAGGCACAGGCGCAGGTGGCGGCGATGTGGCGGCAGAAGCTGGACGGCCTGCAGCTGCAGGTACCGGCGGCCGGCCAGCCACTGGTCGATACCCTGCGCACCGCATTGGCGCACATGCTGATTTCGCGCGTCGGCCCGCGCCTGCAGCCGGGCACGCGTTCCTATGGCCGCAGCTGGATCCGTGATGGCGCGATGATTTCCGAGGGATTGCTGCGCATGGGGCGCAGCGACGCGGTGCGCGATTACGTGCGGTGGTATGCGCCGTACCAGTTCGACAACGGCAAGGTGCCCTGCTGCGTGGACGACCGCGGCAGCGATCCGGTGCCGGAGAACGACAGCCATGGCGAGCTGATCTACAACATCGCCGAGTACTGGCGCTACACCGGCGACGACGCTTTCCTTGAGGCGATGTGGCCGCACGTCATCGGCGCATTCCATTACATGGAACGGCTGCGTGCCAGCGAGCGCACCGAACAGAACCGCGCGCGCAACCCCGCCTTCTTCGGCATGATGCCGGCGTCGATCAGCCACGAAGGTTATTCGGCCAAGCCGATGCATTCGTACTGGGACAACTTCTGGGCGCTGCGCGGCTACAAGGACGCGGCGATCATCGCCGAGCACCTGCAGAAGATGGAGGTGCTGGCGATCACCGCGGCGCGCGACGAGTTCCGCGATGACCTGCAGGCGTCGCTGCAATCGGCGATGGAGCAGCACCGCATCGATTTCCTGCCCGGCGCGGCCGAGCTTGGCGATTTCGACGCAACCTCCACCACCATCGCGCTGGCGCCGGGCGGCGAACAGGGCCGGCTGCCGCAACCGCAGCTGGACAACACCTTCGAGCGTTACTGGAACGAGTTCGTGCAGCGCCGCGACGGCAAGCGCGAGTGGAAGGACTACACGCCATACGAATGGCGCAACGTCGCTGCCTTCGTGCGCCTGGGCTGGCGCGAACGTGCGTGGCAGGCGACCGAGTTCTTCTTCAAGGATCGTTCGCCGCAGGCGTGGAACCAGTGGGCCGAGGTGGTATCGCGCACGCCGCGCACGCCGTTCTTCGTCGGCGACCTGCCGCACGCGTGGGTGGCGTCGGATTTCGTGCGCTCGGCGCTGGACATGTTCGCCTACAGCCGCGACCTCGACCGGTCGCTGGTGCTGGCCGCCGGCGTGCCGGTGCGCTGGTTCGAAGGGCAGGGCGTCGCGGTGAAGGGCCTGCGCACGCCGCAGGGAACGCTGGATTACCGGCTGCAGCGCAACGACCGCCAGCTGGTGCTGGAGATCGGCGCGGGCATCGTGGTGCCGACCGGCGGGCTGGTGTTGCCATGGCCGTATGCCGGCGAGCCGGGGGCGGCGACCATCAATGGCCAGCCGGCCGAATGGATCGGTACCGAGCTGCACGTGCACCAGGTGCCGGCGCGGATCGAGATCGAGGTGCCAGCCGCGGTACGCCGCGAAGAACGAAAGGGGCGGTAGGGCCGCAGGCTTCCCGCCGGCGCGGGTGTAGATGCCGGCTGCTGGCCGGCACCGTGACGGACCGGCAGCGGCCGGCATCCAGCCACCGGTTCCCGGTAACGCGCCCCAAAAAAACAGCGGCCCGAAGGCCGCTGTTTTCGTTTCCATCCTCGCAGGGAATCAATCCTGCGGCAGGTTGCCGTGGCGCGCCTTGTCGTCGGCGGCATCCTGCCCGGATTCCACCTGGGCCACATCGGCCGCCGCGGTGTCCTCCGGCGCTTCCGGTTCCACCGCGGCCTCGGGCTGGGCGGCGATCGCGGCCTGGCCCGCAGCATCGGTACCACCGGCCTGGATGGCCGGCTCGACTACCGCGGCTTCGACCTGCAGCGGCGCCTCAGCGACCACTTCGTCGCGTGCAACCGGTGCAACCGGTGTAACCGATGCGGGCGCGGCGGCCGGCTCCGGCTCCGATGCCGGCTCTGCCGGTGCGGACGCGATCACGGGCCGGGCAACCTCCTGCTCACGCGCGGCGATCGCCGGTGGTGCTTCGACCGCGGCCGGCGTGGCGGGAGTTTCCGCCTCCACTGCCGGGGTTTCTTCAACGGCATCCAGCATCGTCGTCTGCACCGGGGCAGCGGGACGGGCAGCGACCGGCTGCGGGTCATGCTGTGCGCCGACCGTTGGTGCCGGCGATACTTCGGCCTGCGCGTGGGCATCGGTGGCCTGGTTCGTGCGTACCGCGTCGGTGCCCGGCTCCGCTGCGGTTTCGCGCTTCGGTGCCTCGTCCTGCGGTGCCTCGACGCGCTTCGGTGCAGGCGCTTCGCTGGCCAGGCTGGCCGCGACCGGCGTGATCGCCGCAGCGCTCAACGCGGCGGCGGAACGCCTGGCCGGCGCTTCCGTTCCCGCTTCCGGCTCGTCGTCGAAATCGAACTCCGGCTGCGGACGCGACGCCCTGGCGGCGTTCCTTTCCGCGTTGTCCGCCACGCCGGTTTCCGCCGCGGCGGTGGCGTCGTTGTCTTCGCCCTCGTCGTCGTCGGAATCTTCCTGGCCGAGCACATCGGAACCCGTGCCTTCGGTATTGCCGCGACGACGGCGACGGCCACCGCGACGACCACGACGGCGGCGCGCCGTGCCTTCACCGGTCCCTTCCTCGCCGGCAGCGGGGGGTTCCCCGGCGACAGCCGCTGCGGTGGCCTCGCCGGCGTCACCGTTGGCGGCCTCGTTGCCCGCGACCGGCGTTGCATCGGTTACCGGCTGCACGGCAGCGGTGACGGTGGTGGAGCTATCCTCGCGCACCGCCTCGCTGCCGGCCGAAGCCACGACGGCAGCAGTGGCGGCCGCGGCCTCCAGCGGCTCGGCGGCATTGCGCTGCGGCTTGTCCGCGTTCGCCTTGTCGGTGTCCTGCGCGCGCGGCTGGCGCGGCTGCTTCACCTTCGGCTGCTGCTGTGCCTGCTCACCGCGCTCGGCACGCTCACCGCGTTCGTTGCGCGCCTTGCCACCGGCCTGTGCCTGCTCGGCGCGTTCCGGACGTTCCTGGCGCTGCTTCGGCGGCTGGCCGTTCTGGCCGTTGCCCGCGGCCTGGGCATTGCCGCCCTGGCGGCGCTCATCGCGCTCGCGACGGTCGCCGCGCTCCTTGCGGCCCTGGCCCTGGGCCTGGACGTCGCCGCTGCGGCTGTCGTCGCGGCGGTCCTTGCGGTCCTTGCCCCGGTCCTTGCTGCGATCCTTGTTACGGTCCTTGCGGCCGCCATCGCCCTGCGTCGGGCGCGTGGCCGGCGCAGGTGCCGGCGTGGCTGCCGTCTCGCCGCCGAACATGCGCTTGAACCAGCCGACCACGCCGCCACTGGCTGCTGCGGCCGGAGCGGGTGCGGCCACCGGCGCGGGTGCCGGCGCTGCCGCCGGCTCTTCGCGGACCGGCGCCGGGGCACTGTGCTGCACCTGGGTGACGGCCGGCGGCGGGATGTTCAGCTGGCCCTTGGTCAGTGCGTGCACCGGCAGCTTGCGCGGGGTGCCGCGCTGGTAGCTCGGCCGGCCGCTCTCCTCGCCCAGCTCGTTCTCGCGCAGGCGGGTCACGGCGTAATGCGGGGTACGCAGCTGCTCGTCGGCGACGATCACGATCGGCGCTTCGTGGCGCTGTTCGATCTCGCGCAGCGCGCTGCGCTTCTCGTTGAGCAGGTAGTTGGCGATTTCCACCGGGGCCTGTACCAGCACCTGCCCGGTGTTCTCCTTCATCGCGTGTTCTTCGGCTACGCGGATGATCGACAGCGACAGCGATTCCACGCTGCGCATGCGGCCGTGGCCGTCGCACTGCGGGCAGACGATCTGGCTGGATTCGCCCAGGCTCGGGCGCAGGCGCTGGCGGCTCATTTCGAGCAGGCCGAAGCGCGAGATGCGGCCGACCTGCACGCGTGCACGGTCGTACTTCAGCGCGTTGGCAAGGCGGTTTTCCACCTCGCGCTGGTGCTTGTTGGACGACATGTCGATGAAGTCGATGACCACCAGGCCGCCCAGGTCGCGCAGGCGCAGCTGGCGCGCGGCTTCCTCGGCCGCTTCCAGGTTGGTCTGGAACGCGGTGTCCTCGATGTCGCTGCCCTTGGTGGCGCGCGAGGAGTTCACGTCGATGGCGGTCAATGCTTCGGTCTGGTCGACCACGATCGAGCCGCCCGACGGCAGCCGCACGTTGCGCTCGTACGCGCCCTCGATCTGCGATTCGATCTGGAAGCGGTTGAACAGCGGAATGTCGTCCTTGTAATGCTTGAGCTTGCGCAGGGTCTGCGGCATCACCTGCTGCATGAACTCGCGCGCGTGCTCGTACATCTCTTCGGTATCGACCAGGATCTCGCCGATGTCCGCACGCAGATAGTCGCGCAGGGCACGCACGATCAGGCGCGATTCCTGGTAGATCAGGAACGGTGCCGGCTTGCTCAGCGCGGCTTCGGCGATGGCGCGCCACACGTTCAGCAGGTAATCCAGGTCCCACTGCAGCTCTTCGGCATCGCGGCCGACGCCGGCGGTGCGGATGATCACGCCCATCTCGTCGGGGATGTCGAGCTTGTCCAGCGCATCCTTCAGCGCGGCGCGATCCTCGCCCTCGATGCGGCGCGAGACGCCACCGGCGGTCGGGGAGTTCGGCATCAGCACCATGTAGCGGCCGGCCAGCGAGATGAACGTGGTCAGCGCCGCGCCCTTGTTGCCGCGCTCGTCCTTGTCGACCTGGACCACCACTTCCTGCCCTTCACGCAGCAGTTCGCGGATGCCGGCCTTGTTGTGGTCGACGCCGGCCTGGAAGTAGTCGCGGGAGATTTCCTTCAGCGGCAGGAAGCCGTGGCGCCCGCCGCCGTATTCGACGAAGGCGGCTTCCAGCGAGGGCTCGATGCGGAAGATCCGGCCCTTGTAGATGTTGGACTTCTTCTGTTCCTTGGCCGGCTGCTCGATGTCGATGTCGTACAGCGACTGGCCATCCACGATGGCGACACGCAGCTCTTCGGCCTGCGTGGCATTGATCAGCATTCGCTTCATTGTTGCGTTCCTCGCAAGCGGCTACCGCGCGGAACGCCATGGGGTTTCGCCTCTGGACACGGCTGGCCGCCCATTCGCGCAGGCGCGGGGAGGGTGGCCCGGGTTTCCAGCGCTACGACACCACGGCAGGCCGCGGGAGCGCTCTCATTCTGGTTTTTAGGGTGTTACGGGGCCGGCGGCAGCTGTCAGCAATGCTGGAGCGCCACGCGGGGCATGTTCAGCGCGATCGCTTGTCAGGCAACCGGCGATGGCCGGGAGCGCCGGCGAGCCGCTAACATGGCCGCCCCGGGGGCGGTGGTCGCGCACTGTGCCGGATTCGTCGGAAGCGGGGCTTCTGGCCCTGAGCAACTTCCAACGAAATCAATCCCTTATCTCGCCGCCCGAGTGTAACAGAATAAACACCCTGATGACTGCCCACGACTCCGCTACAGCCCCGTCCGACAAGCCTTCCGTGCGCTTGATCACCGTTCCCGAGGACCGCGTCGGCCAGCGGCTGGACAATTTCCTGCTTGGCCAGCTCAAGGGAGCCCCGCGCAGCCTGGTCTACAAGCTGGTGCGCAGCGGCCAGGTGCGGGTGAACGGCGGGCGCGCGAAGGCCGAACGCAAGCTGGAGGCGGGCGATGAAGTCCGTGTGCCCCCGGTCCGTCTCGCCGAAGAGGGAGACAAGGCCGGTCCGCCGGAAGGCTTCATGCGACGGCTGGAACAGGCGATCGTGTTCGAGGACGAGCGCCTGCTGGCGCTGAACAAGCCCTCCGGGGTGGCCAGCCATGGCGGCAGCGGGATCAGCTTCGGCGCCATCGAGACCCTGCGTGCGCTGCGTCCGGGCCGGACCCTGGAACTGGTGCACCGTCTGGACCGGGATACCTCCGGCCTGCTGGTGGTGGCCAAGAAGCGCTCGGCGCTGAGCGAGCTGCAGGCCCTGTTGCGTGAAGACCACGGTGCGGGCATCCGCAAGCGCTACCTGACCCTGCTGGCCGGGCGCATGCCCGACGGCACGATGACCGTGGACGCACCGCTGCACGTGGGCCTGCGCCAGGGTGGCGAGCGCCACGTCCAGGTCAACGCGATCGGCAAGCAGTCGATCAGCCATTTCCGGGTGCTGGAGCGCCGTGGTGGGCACTCGTACTGCGAGGTGCGCATCGAAACCGGGCGCACCCACCAGATCCGCGTGCATGCCCAGCATCTGGGGCATCCGGTGGCGGGAGACGACAAGTACGGCGATCCTGCGGTCAACAAGCGGTTTCGTGAGCAGATCGGCCTGAAGCGCCTGTTCCTGCACGCAGCATCCCTGGAGTTCGCGCTGGACGCCGGCAAGACGCCGTATGTCCTCAACGCCCCGTTGGCCGATGAGCTCTCCGAGGCGCTGGACCGGCTGAAGTAGCCGGCGAACGGCAAGGCCCCTCGCGGCTGGCCTCACGGGGGATGGGGTGGGTGGTGGAGCGGCCGGGCTGCGCGGAACACGCCCACGAGCACGTCCATGTGGGGCTCGTTTCGCGCCATCCATGGCGCTCAACGGTTCCGCCCAGCCCGGCCGCTCCACCTCGCCGGCATGGCGTGGCGTCCAGCCGCGCAGGGAAGAAAAAAAGCAAAAGCACGGCAACGGCCGCCCGGCTTCCGGGAACCGCTTCTCGCTTTGCTTCTGCTCTTTTTTTCTTTTTCTGCACGACTGGCGCGCGCGGAGTGCGTCCAGGGTCGGGCGGGGTGGCTTTGCGGGGGTGTGAGCCGCATAGATGCGGCGACCAAGCCCCCAGGGTGGGTTCACGGCGTCCCCCGCGAAGCCACCCCGCCCGGCCAGCTCCGGATCCAGCTTCCGAGGCAGCCGCCGCAAGGGGGCTCAGCCCGTTCGCGGGGTTACCACTTGAACAGGACCAGGCTCAGGGCCAGCGTGACCATGCCGGCCACCAGGCCATAGACCGTCTCGTGGCCCTTCGCATAACGCTTGGCGGCCGGCAGCAGCTCGTCCAGTGCCAGGAACACCATCACCCCGGCGATCAGCCCGAACACCCAGCCGAAGGTCGCATGCGAAAGCGAGCCGGACAGCAGGAAGTAGCCAATGACCGCACCGACCGGCTCGGCCAGCCCGGACAACAGGCTGGCCGAGAAGGCGTACAGCTTGTTGCGGGTGGCGAAATACACCGGCACCGCGATCGCGATGCCCTCGGGGATGTTGTGGATGGCGATGGCGAATGCCAGCGGCATGCCCACCGACGGACTTTCCAGGGTCGCGAAGAAGGTTGCGAGTCCTTCCGGAAAGTTGTGCGCGGTGATCGCCACCGCGGTCAGCATGCCGACCCGGCGGATATAGGAGGTGGTGTTCTCGCGGAATGCCGGGTCGCGTGCGTCCAGGCTCTCATGCGGATTCGGGATCAGATGGTCGATCGCCACGATCGCCACCACGCCGAGCAGGAAGGCCAGCGTCCCGTAGGTGAAGCCGAGCCGCGGATCGTAGGCCTGGGTGAACGCATCGATGGACTTGTTGAGGATCTCCGACAGCGACACGTACACCATCGCACCGCCGGCGAATGCCAGCCCGAACGCCAGCAGGCGCGGGTTGGGCCGGGCGGAGAACAGCACCAGCAGGCTGCCAAGGGCGGTGGCCAGCCCGGCGGCAAGGGTCACCGCCAGGGCGATCCAGAAATTTTCAGTGGAAATCTGCAGCATGCGCCAGCGCGATCCTTCGAGGGTTCAAGTCCGGGCACGGCCGGGTTGGGGCGGGAGCGGCAGGCGCTGGCTGGCCTCGGAAGGCGTCAGCCGCCGCGACGCAGGCGTTCTTCCACCGCGAAACATTCATCCGGCCGCGGCTGCGGCGGATTGAAGCTGACCGGGACCTGGATCGTGGCCGGCACTGCCTCGCCGTTGCGGGTGGCCGCGTTGAACTGCCAGCCGAGCACGGCGGTACGCGCCTGTTCGTCCAGCTGCGGGTTGCCGCTGCTGGAAAGCTGGGTGACCTCGCTGGGTTTGCCGTCGACGCCAACCACCACCTTCAGCGTACTGGTGCCGCCCACGCCCATGCAGGCCAGCTCGATCGGATACTGCGGCGGCGGCGTCTTCACCGCGGCGACTTCGGTCGGTGCCCTGGCCGGCGTGGCCGGGGCGTTGGAACCGCCGCACGCGGACAGCAGCACGGCGGTGGCGACGGGCAGGACGAGCAGGCGCAGGGTCATGGGATTCACTCCGTCAGGGCCGATGCTTTGGCGGCACAGATGAAATCGTTCTCGCTCAGCCCGCCGACATCATGGGTGGAAAAACGTACCACCACGCGGTCGTAATGCACGCCCAGGTCGGGATGGTGGTCTTCGCGGTGGGCGATGAAGGCCAGCGCGTTCACGAACGCCAGGGTGTGGTGGTAGTCCTTGAACGGGAAGGTGCGTTGCAGCGCCTGGCCGTTCTCGACCAGCTCCCAGCCCGGCACCTGCGGCAGCAGTTCGGCGAGCCGGGCCTGCCCGAGGGCGTGCTCCTTGCCACGGCGCGGAATGCAATGGGCCTGTTCCAGCGGCACCAGGTCGTTCATGGGACTCTCCACTCCAGAATCGTTGACTGAACATTGCGCGGTCCGGTGTATAAACCAAATGATCGCGCAACAGGGACTTCGCTAGAATAGCCGCATGATCCAGATTTCCGACACTGCCCAGAACCACTTCCGTCGCCTGATCGAACGCGAGGGCGTGCCCGGCATGGGCGTGCGCCTGAGCGCGATCGATCCCGGCACCCCACGCGCGGATGCCCGGCTTGAGTTCGCCGATCCTTCCGAACTGCTCGGCGACGAGTGGGCGGTGGACTGCGATGGCTTCACCCTGTACGTGGCCGCCGACAGCGTGGCGTGGCTGGACGGCGCGGAGATCGACATCGTCGGTGGCAACGCCGGCGGCCAGCAGCTGACCATCAAGGCGCCGCGCATCAAGGGCGAAGCACCGGGCGATGCCGCCTCGCTGGTCGAGCGCGTGCACTGGGTGGTGGAGAACGAGATCAATCCGCAGCTGGCCTCGCACGGTGGCAAGGTGGCGGTGCAGGAAGTATCCGCCGACGGCGTGGTGCTGCTGCGCTTCGGTGGCGGCTGCCAGGGGTGTGGAATGGCCGACGTGACCCTCAAGCAGGGCATCGAGAAGACCTTGATGGGCCGCGTGCCGGGTGTCGTCGCCGTGCGCGATGCCACCGACCACGACAGCGGCGCCGCGCCGTACATTCCGCGCGGCAACGCCGCCTGACGCCCGCTGCGTGCCCTCGGCCCGTGCTTCGCAGTTGATCGACCACCTGCTGGCGCGCCAGCAGGATCCGCCCATCCTCGAGAAGAAGACCGGCCTGCCTTATGGGTGGGCGATCTGGCTGCGCGCGTTGTCGCCGCTGCCGCGTCCCCTGCATGCGCGCGAACTGATCGCGGTGCTGTTGCCGCGTCCGCTGCCGGCTTCGCCGGGCAGGCTGCCGCAGCTGACGCCCTGGCAGGCAATGCGGCGGCTGGCCTGGCAGCAGTGGGACCCGGCGCCGCGCGACCAGCGCTGGATGCGCTGGACGTCGGCCGCGACCAGCCTGCTGCTGCACCTGCTGTTCGCGGTCCTGCTGCTCTGGGTGGCGCTGGTGCGTACCCCGCAGCCATCGAGCGAAGGTGGCGAAGGTGAGCGGATGCGGGTGGAATTCATCGGCCAGGGGACGCAGGAGGGCGGTGGCGAACAGCCGGGCGGGGATCCTGCGGCGGCGGGCGCATCCTCCGCGGCGGCGGCATCGGGCGAGGTCGCTTCAACCCCGCCGGCCAGCGCGACCGCCGCGCCCAGCCGCAGCGCGCAGCCATCGGCCACGCCTCCGGCTCCAGCGCCGGCAATACCATCACCGTCACCATCACCGTCACCGGCCGAAACGCCTGCCGAAGCGGCCTCGGTGCCACCGCCGCCGTCTCCGCCGCTGCAGGCAACCGACGTGGCCGAACCGACGCGGGATTTCGTGGTGCCGCCGATCAGCGTGCCGCGCACCGAAGTCCGCGTGGTGACGCGCGATGCCGTGCCGCAGGTGCGGGAACGCGAAGTGCAGGTGGTCACCGCGCCCGCGCCGGCGACCTCGCTGCCCGCGCCGCAGGTGCGGGTGCGCAGTCCGGATGCGCCCGAGGTGCAGGTGCGCGAGCGCGAAGTCAGCGTGCCGGTGGAAGCGCCCACGCCGTTGGCCGTACGGCAGGTGCCGCTCGACGTGCGGGTACCTGAACCCAGCGTCCGCGAACGCGAGGTGGTGACCGTCACCGCACCTGCGATAACCACGCCGCAGGTGCGCAGTCCGGCGCCGGTGCTGCGCGCACCGGCCACGGTCGAACCGAGCGTGCGCGAACGCCGTGTTGCCGACGCGCCGCCCGCGCCCGCGCCAGGCCCCGATGCCACGCGCGACGCGACGTCGACCAGCACCACCGCATCCGCTTCACCGGACGCCTCCGGCGCGACGACGGCGACAGGCGCGGCATCGCCTGCCGGCAGCAATGCCGCCGCCAGCGTGCCCGCGCAGGCCGGCGCGCGGCCCAGCCCCACGCCGGGCAACTGGGCGACGCCCGCGCGTGGCGATGACTGGGGGGCTTCCAGCCGCGACACGGCCGGCACGGCCTCCGGCGCGACCAGCGCGCGCGATGCAGGCCAGGGCAGCGGCCTGTTCAATGCCGATGGCAGCGTCCGGGTTCCCGGGCAGGAGGGCGGCGGTGACAGCGAACGCGGTGCGCCGGGCGGCGACAACGATGGCTGGAGCCGCGACCGCATCGCGCAGTCGGGCACCTGGCTGAAGCGTCCACCGTACGACTACACGCCGACGTCGTTCGATAAATACTGGGTGCCGCACGAATCGCTGCTGGCCGAATGGGTGCGCCGCGGCGTGAAGTCGATCGAGATTCCGCTGCCGGGCACCAGCACGAAAATCTCCTGCGTCGTCTCCGTGCTGCAGTTCGGCGGCGGCTGCGGCCTGAGCGATCCGAACATGCAGGACCAGCCGGCCACCGCGCGCCCGCCGCCGGATATTCCATTCAAGAAGGAACTGCAGGAAGGCGACGAGAGCGGGTGACCGCGCCGCGTGATGGAGCCGACCGTGGCCGCCCGGGTTGTCATGTGGGTTCTTCAGCCGACCCGGGGTCGGGCCGGTTCTACCCGCTGCGTGGCTTCAGCTGGCTTCCTGCGCGGACAGCGACAGGAACACCCACAGCGGCACGTCCTGCTCGACCCAGAACTGGCTGGCGTCATCGAGGATGCCGAGCAGCGTGTCGAACTCGGCGGTCGCCTGCGCACGCAGCGTGTCGACGCGGTCGAGGAACAGCGCATGGCCGGTGTCCGAAGGCAGCCACTGCAGGTCGCGCAGGTTGTCGGCCAGCGCATCCCAGTTGCCGCCGAAGCCGGCGGGAAAGTCCAGTTGTGCCGCGATGCGGGCCAGCAGGGTGCGCTTGTCGGCCACGCCGTCCAGATCGATGCGCGAGACGCGCAGGCCGGCGTCGCGCATCGCCGCGGCCAGCGGCGATTCGTCGCCTTCGCTGATCGCGTATACGCCGGCATTGTTGAGATCGTGCAGGCCCAGGCCAAATACATCGTGGGTCATCGGGTGTCTCCTGAAGGGGGCACGGTGAAGCTGCGGAAACTTTCGTAATGGTCGCTGGTGTAGTACCACGCCTGCGGTGGATCGCCGCCGGTGACGATCCGCCGCGCACCGCGGTTGCGTGCGCCGGGCGTGTCCACGGTGTACTCACGGTAATAACCGCGCGCGCGCTGTGGCAGGCGCTGCTCGCGGTTGGCGAACACGCTGCCGTCCTGGCGATGGGGAAAGGGGCCGCCGCGCTGGACCAGGGCGATGGTGTGGCGTGCTTCGGCTGGCAGGAAGGCGGGCAGCGCGGTGCGCCCTTCTCCTGCGCTGCGATCCTGCGAGGCGGGCATCGGCGCGGGGAGCGGCGTGCCGGCGGCGGCCGGCGCGAAGTCGGGCGTGGCCGGGCGCTGCAGATGGTGATTGGCGGCGAGGCCGGCCACGAGCACGACGACAGCGGCGATCAGCAACCGGGGATTGCGCATGGGAATGAAGGCATTCGGAACCGGCGCCCACTGTAGCGCCTGCGTGCTGCACATGGGATGAGGGCCACGCCCGTCGCGGCACGGTCACCTGCAGGACGAAGTTTCCTTTACATCGCCCTTGGTAATCTTCACGCCTGTCCCCATCATTCACTGCGCAACACCCGGCGCTCGCCGGGTGGCCACGTCACGAGGAGATGCACCATGGCCTATACCCTGCCCAAGCTGTCCTACGCCTACGACGCCCTGGAACCGCACATCGATGCGGAAACCATGGAAATCCACCACACCAAGCACCATCAGACCTACATCAACAACGTCAACGCCGCGCTGGAAGGTACCGAGTACGCCGACCTGCCGGTCGAGGAACTGGTGAAGAAGCTGAAGTCGCTGCCGGAGAACCTGCAGGGCCCGGTTCGCAACAACGGTGGCGGCCATGCCAACCACTCGCTGTTCTGGACGGTGATGGCGCCGAACGCTGGCGGCAACCCGAAGGGCGACGTCGCCAAGGCGATCGATGCCGATCTGGGTGGCTTCGATGCGTTCAAGGACGCCTTCACCAAGGCCGCGCTGACCCGCTTCGGCAGCGGCTGGGCATGGCTGAGCGTGACCCCGGACAAGAAGGTCGTGGTCGAAAGCACCGGTAACCAGGACAGCCCGCTGATGGAAGGCAATACGCCGATCCTCGGCCTGGACGTGTGGGAACACGCGTACTACCTGAAGTACCAGAACCGCCGCCCGGAGTACATCGGCGCGTTCTTCAACGTGATCGACTGGAACGAAGTCGAGCGTCGTTACCAGGACGCCATCGCCTGACCCGATGACGGCCGCGTCCCGCGCGGCCGTCAAAAAAGGGGACGGAGGGGATTAAGTCGTAACAGGCCTGCGTGCGTGGGTCGAAAACGACTTAATCCCCTCCGTCCCCTTTCTGGTTCTGCAGCTGGAGTACGGCGAGCATGCCCAGCGGCAGGGCCGGGAGGTCGCCGTTGGCGGGTACTTCGATGCGCTGCTGGCGCAGGCCACTGAACGATTTGACCTGGAACAGGACGTCCAGGCCATGGCTGCCGCCGTTGGCGGCGTTGCTTTTTTCGATGCGTGCCGACGGATTGCGCCGCGAAGGCTGGAAGCCCGGCAGCACGCTGACCACCTCGCTGCTGGCCGCGGAGAAATCGCCGGCCACCAGGCTCGGATGTCCGTCGGCGGTCGCGGCGATCCAGGCCAGCAGGTCGTTGGCCTGGTGCTGGCGATTGCCTGCCGAATCCGGATCGGGGCGCAGCCGGGCAACGTAGATGTTCACCTCACCCGCACCCAGTGCCACGCGCATCATGCCGGCGGCGCTGTAGCGGCCCTGCGGATGCAGCAGGGTCACGCCGTCTTCGTTGATCGGCAGGCGGCTGAGCATCGCGCTGCCGTGGCGCGCGGGCTGGCTCGGCGGGTCGGCGGTGACGAAATCGCAGCTGTAGCGCAGCCGGATGGCCAGCCAGCAGGCTGGATTGCGGCGCCCCTGCTGCAGCACCTGCTGCACGGCGACCACATCCGGCTGCAGCTCGTCGAGCACGCGCACGATCTGGTCGCGGCGCTGCTCCCATGCCGGGTCATCCTGTGCCGGCAGCCGCAGGCTTGCCACGCTGAGTTCGCGCGACGCAGAAGCGGCGGTGGGCTGGGCGTGCGGCGAGGTCGCCGGCAGCAGGAGGCCAAGGCACAACAGCAGAGAAGGGGGGAGGGCACGCATAACGATAAGTTTACGCTTGGGCCGTGCAGGCATCGTGACTCCCGGCCCCTGCCGGGCACGCCGGCAGGGGACCGGTCATGCAGCCGTGCAGCGTGCGCAGCGAGGTGTCATTCCGGTACCCTTGGCGCTTTCGTGTCGCAGGAAAGCCCTACAGGATGAGCCATAACGCAGCAGCCAATGCCGGCAAGGGAAGCATGCCGCGCCAGATCCCCTACATCATCGGCAACGAGGCCTGCGAACGGTTCAGCTTCTACGGGATGCGCAACATCCTGGTGCAGTTCCTGATCACCTCGCTGCTGCTGCAGGAGATCACCGCCGAAGGCCGCGCCGGTGAAGCCAAGGACATCATGCACAGCTTCATGATCGGCGTGTATTTCTTCCCGCTGCTCGGGGGCTGGCTGGCCGACAGATTTTTCGGCAAGTACCACACCATCCTCTGGTTCAGCCTGGTCTACTGCGCCGGACACCTGTGCCTGGCACTGTTCGAGGACAGCCGCCAGGGCTTCTTCCTCGGCCTGGGCCTGATCGCGCTGGGTGCCGGCGGCATCAAGCCGCTGGTCGCTTCGTTCATGGGCGACCAGTTCGACCAGAGCAACAAGCACCTGGCGAAGGTGGTGTTCGACGCCTTCTACTGGATCATCAACTTCGGCTCGCTGTTCGCCTCGCTGCTGATCCCGCTGGCGCTGAAGAACCTTGGTCCGCAATGGGCGTTCGGCATCCCGGGGATCCTGATGTTCATCGCCACCTTCGTGTTCTGGCTGGGCCGCAGGCGCTACGTGCTGACCCCGCTGCCGCCGAAGGATCCGCATTCGTTCGCCAACGTGGTGCGCACCGCGCTGACCGCGCGCGTGGATGGCAAGGGCCGGCCGGGCATGGTGATGGCGATCCTCGGCGTCGTGCTGGCGGTGGCTTCGTTCGGCCTGGTCGGTTCGCTGGGCATCGTGATCTGCCTGTGCCTGGCGCTGGTGGCGATCCTGGCCGGCATCGGCGGAGGCACCTGGCTGCAGCTGGACCGTGCACGCGCGGTGCATCCGGCCGAGGCGGTGGAAGGCGTGCGTTCGGTGCTGCGCGTGCTGGTGATCTTCGCCCTGACCACGCCGTTCTTCTCGCTGTTCGACCAGAAGGCCTCCACGTGGGTGCTGCAGGGCCAGCAGATGGCGATGCCGGAATGGTTCACCGCTTCGCAGATGCAGGCGCTGAATCCGCTGCTGGTGATGCTGCTGATCCCGTTCAACAACCTGGTGCTGTATCCGATGCTGCGCCGGTTCGGCTACGAGCCCACCGCGCTGCGCCGGATGACCGCCGGCATCGCCTTCAGCGGCCTGGCCTGGGTCGTGGTCGGCGGCATCCAGGTGGTGATGGACGGCGGCAACGTGATGTCGATCTTCTGGCAGATGCTGCCGTATGCCCTGCTGACCTTCGGCGAAGTGCTGGTCTCGGCCACCGGCCTGGAGTTCGCCTACAGCCAGGCGCCGCAGGCGATGAAGGGCGTGGTGATGAGCTTCTGGAACCTCACCACCACCATCGGCAACCTGTGGGTGCTGCTCTCCAACGCAGCGGTCCGCAACGATGTGGTGACCCACCAGATCGCCAGCACCGGATTGAGCGAGGCGGCGTTCCTGATGTTCTTCTTCGCCGGCTTTGCATTCGTCGCCGCACTGGCCTTCGGCTGGTATGCGCGCCGCTACCGCATGGTCGACAACTACCGCGCTGCCTGAGCCTGACATGACCCCCGTCAACCTGCTGCTGATCGCCGTCACCGCCATCCTTTCGTGGATGGCGTTCAACAACCGCACGCTGGCCGACCGCCTTATCCTGTGGCCGCCGGCGGTGGACCGGCACCGTCAGTACGACCGCCTGCTGACCTACGGCTTCATTCATGCCGACTGGCCGCACCTGATCTTCAACATGATCACGCTGTTCTTCTTCGGCGGCTACATCGAGCGGGTGATGGTGCAGCTGTCCGGCAGCTACCTGACCTATCCGGCGTTCTACCTCGGTGCGCTGCTGGTCTCGATCCTGCCCAGCTACATCAGGAACCAGAAGAACCCGAACTATCTCAGCCTGGGTGCGTCCGGCGCGGTGTCGGCGGTGCTGTTCGCCTTCATCCTGCTCAGCCCGTGGACGATCATCCTGGTGTTCTTCATCCCGGCGCCGGCGATCCTCTACGCGGTGTTCTACGTCGGCTACAGCATCTGGATGGACCGACGCGGCGGCGACCGCATCAACCACAGCGCACACCTGGCCGGTGCGGCCTTCGGCGTACTGTTCATGCTGGCGATGCGGCCGAGCATCTTCAGCCATTTCCTGGCCGAGCTGTCCAACCCGCGCTTCGGCCTGGGCGGCTGACGGCCAGCGGCCGCCCCGCCACGTATCCGTGGCGATCCGGCAGGGAAGGTGTCGAGCAGGCCCGGCGAGGCTGACCGGTGCGTCGCGGGCGCGGCGGTCTGTTCAGGCTTCACGCGATCATGGCGGCGACGTGCGCACCATCGGACGCAGCCGCCGCAGGAGATCGCTCCATGGCATCGATCACGCCCCCCGGACTGGCCTACGAGGTCCAGCACGATCTGGCCGGGCAGCGCTTCAGCGCCCGCGTCCATGGCTGCGTGGCGCTGCTGGAATACCAGGTCAAGCGCAGGCGCATGGTCATCACCCATACCGAGGTGCCCGAGGCGATCGAAGGCCGTGGCATCGCCGGCGAGCTGACGCGGGTGGCGCTGCGCTGGGCGCGCGCGAACAGGTACAAGGTGGTGCCGGCGTGCGCCTATGCCGAAGCCTTTTTCGAGCGGCACGTGGAGTACCAGGACCTGCTGGCCGGGTGAGGCGGTCGCGGGCATCGTTTACGCAACAACAGGAAGGAAGAATCGTTTCATGAGGCACGGCAAACCAATGAAGCCCGCATACCGTCGTTCCGTGCTGGCAGGCAGCGTGCTGGCCCTCGCCATCGCTTCGCTGCTGCTGGCCGGTTGTGGCCGTCCCTCGGGGGAGGACCGCACGGTGCAGGCACCGGCCGCAACCGGACCGGAAGCGCCGGAGGCGGAGGCGGGCAGCGGGGTTGCCGCAGCGCCGGTGGAACTGAAGGATGTCATCGAGACCAGTCCGCAGGCGGTGGTGGGCATCAGTTATGCCCCGGGGCTGGATCGTCATCCCGGCCTGGCCAGCGCGCTGGATGCCTACGCCACCGACGCGCGCAGGGAGCTGCAGCAGGCGCTGGACGGGCTTGGCAACGACAGGCCCAGCATGCCGTACGAGTTGTCGCTGGCCTTCGAAACGCAGCTGGAGACGCCGGAGCTGGTGGTGGTGCGCGCCGAAGGCAGCCGCTACACCGGCGGGGCCCATGGCGAACCGCTGGTGGCCCGCTTCGTCTGGCTGCCGGCGCAGCAGCGCATGCTGACCGCCGAGCATCTGGTGCCCGATGCGCAGGGCTGGCAGGTGATCAGCGAGCATGTGGCCGAGCAGCTGCGCGAGCGCATGGCCACCCGTCTCAGCAGCGAGGACCTGGAGCCGGGCGAACTGCAGGAATCGTTGCGCAGCGCGTCGCGGATGATCGCCGAAGGGACGGGCGCCCGGCCCGGCAACTTCAGCCAGTTCGAGCCGCTGACCGATGCAGCGGGCAAGGTCACCGCGCTGCGTTTCGTGTTCCCGCCCTACCAGGTCGGCCCGTACTCGGACGGCACCCAGACCGCCGATGTGCCGGCGGCCGTGCTCGCTCCGTACGTGGCGCCGGAATACGCGGAGCTTTTCGCCCACGGTTGAGTACAGGAGGCAGGTGTGGAGGCAGCGTTGCAGGCCCGGGTCAGCGGCTTGTTGCAGGAAGCCGGAGTGGCCATCGGCGGCCACCACCCACAGGACATCCAGGTGCACGATCCGCGCTTCCATGCGCGGGTGATGGCCGGCGGATCGCTGGCGCTGGGCGAAAGCTACATGGACGGCTGGTGGGACGCCAACCAGCTCGATGCGTTCCTGCTGCAGCTGATGCAGGCACACCTGGACGAGCGCGTGCATGGCTGGCGCGAGCTGGCCGATGCGGTCAAGGCGCGATTGTTCGACCTGCAGGCCGGGCATGGGGCTTACGAAGTCGGCCGGCGCCATTACGATCTCGGCAACGATCTCTACCAGGCGATGCTGGGCCGCCGCCTGGTGTACAGCTGCGGGTACTGGCGCGATGCGCAGGACCTGGACGGTGCGCAGGAGGCCAAGCTGGACCTGGTCTGCCGCAAGCTGGGCCTGCGTGCCGGGCAGCGGGTGCTGGATATCGGCTGCGGCTGGGGCGAGGCATTGAAGTTCGCCGCCGAGCGTCATGGCGTGAGTGGCGTGGGCATCACCATCTCCGAAGAACAGGCCGCGTTCGCGCGGGAACTGTGCGCCGGATTGCCGGTGGAGATCCGGGTGCAGGATTACCGCGAGCTCGACGAACCGTTCGACGCGATCTTCTCGATCGGCATGTTCGAGCATGTAGGCGACCGCAACTACCGACGCTTCTTCCAGGTTGTGCGCCGCTGCCTGGCCGCCGATGGCCTGCTGCTGCTGCATTCGATCGGCAGCAATGTTTCCCGCCACCGCACCGATCCGTGGATCGCGCGCTATATCTTTCCCAACTCGATGCTGCCTTCCGCGGCACAGGTCGCGCGCGCGTTCGAGGGCCTGTTCGTGATGGAGGACTGGCACAACTTCGGCACCGATTACGACCGCACGCTGCAGGCGTGGCGCGACAACATCGAGACCGCCTGGCCGACGCTGGACGCGCAGCGTTACGACGAGCGCTTCAGGCGCATGTGGCGTTTCTACCTGGCCGGCTCGATGGCCACCTTCCGCTGCCGGCATGCGCAGCTGTGGCAGATCGTGCTGTCGCCGGAGGGCGTGCCAGGTGGCTATGTGGCGCCGCGTTGAGGGGTGTTGCGTAGAGCCGGGCGCTTGCCCGGCTGTTTTCCGGCATCAAAAAAACCGCCCGGTTTCCCGGGCGGCTTAGGCGTTACTTCGCGCCGTCGGCGCTGGTCAGGCCGCGCTTTTCGAGCAGCGGCTCGATCTGCGGCTCATGGCCGGCGAAATCGCGGAACAGCTGCATCGCATCGACACTACCGCCGCGCGACAGCAGGGTCGCGCGGAAGTGGTCGCCGTTCTTGCGGCTGAGGCCACCGTTCTCGCGGAACCACTTCTGGGTGTTGGCGTCCAGCACTTCCGACCAGATGTAGGCGTAGTAGCCGGCCGAGTAGCCACCCATGATGTGGCTGAAGTACGGCGTCCTGTAGCGCGGCGGAACCGGTGCGTAGAGGATGCCGTCCTTCGCCAGCGCTTCGGCCTCGAACTTCATCACGTCCTTGGCCGCCGGCACCTGGTCGGGACCGATCTGGTGCCAGCGCTGGTCCAGCATCGCCGCGCCGAGGTACTCGGTGGTGGCGAAGCCCTGGTTGAACTTGGCCGCGGCGACCACCTTGTCCAGCAGCTCCTGCGGCATCGCCGTGCCGCTCTGGTAGTGCCTGGCGTAGTTCTTCAGGATCACCGGATCATCGGCCCACATCTCGTTGACCTGCGAGGGGAACTCGACGAAGTCGCGCGGCACCGAGGTGCCCGAGAAGTACGGATACTTCACGTTGGAGAACATGCCATGCAGGGCGTGGCCGAACTCGTGGAAGGTGGTGGTCACTTCATCCCACGTCAGCAGGGTCGGCTTGCCGGCCGGCGGCTTGGGGATGTTCAGGTGGTTGGCCACGATCGGCTTGAAGCCGGTCAGCTCCGACTGCGACACGTACGAGTTCATCCACGCACCGCCGCGCTTCGACGCACGCGCGTACGGGTCGAAGATGAAGATCGCCAGCTGGCTGCCGTCGGCGTCGAACACGTCGTAGACGGTGACGTCATCGTGGTAGACCGGCAGGTCGGTGCGCTGCTTGAAGCTCAGCCCGAACTCGAGCCCGGCGGCATGGAACACGCCGTTCTCCAGCACGTTCTTCATCTCGAAGTACGGCTTGAGCTGGGATTCGTCGAAGTTGTACTTGGCCTGGCGCACCTTCTCGCTGTAGAACGCCCAGTCCCACGGTTCCAGCTTGAAGGTCGGCTTGCCGGCCGCCTTCTGTTCCTGGTCGATAATCGCCTGCAGGTCGGCGGCTTCACGCTTGGCGTTGTCCA
>Ga0160433_100307_pt1 | contig 31511 bp, 25 predicted proteins | sample HID1972K_E0MG_FD_108235 | JGI IMG/M metagenome (GOLD analysis project Ga0160433, IMG submission 108235) | Enriched pill bug-associated microbial communities from UW Madison campus, WI, USA - HID1972K_E0 MG | ecosystem: Host-associated > Arthropoda: Insects > Digestive system > Unclassified ...
AACAACAGGCCGGGCCATCCAGTTCGTCTAACGTCGGCCAGCACTACAACCCGCCGATTTCCGGCAAGGCTCGGCATGCTGCAATGAGGCGCCATCACCGCGAATATGGGCGAATCATGAAAGAGCGCGGATATCGCGCCGCGGATCAATGGCTGGCCGATCAGGTGGTGGCGGGACGCTGAACCGGAGCTTGGCAGCATTCCCGCCTGTAGGTTCAGGCGGTGATGTCGAATGACCGTTCTGCGCCCATTGCTAATCCGCCATCTCGTTCCCCTCTTGTTCTATGAGAACAAATAGGATACACAATCTCTGTGGCTGCGATGTCACGAGGATTTGACTTCCATGGGGAGCACGCACATGACGGCAAGCTTGAAGCTCATCGACGGCGAGAAGAACGTGGGGACCATGGAACGGCAAAAGGCACTGGAAGCGGCACTGGCGCAGATCGACCGCGCTTTCGGCAAGGGCTCTGCAATGAAGCTCGGCTCGAAGGAGACCATGCAGGTCGAGGCGATCTCGACCGGCTCGCTGGGCCTCGATATCGCGCTGGGCATCGGCGGTCTGCCGCGCGGTCGCGTCATCGAGATTTACGGTCCGGAAAGCTCGGGCAAGACCACGCTGGCTCTCCATGCGATTGCCGAGGCGCAGAAGACCGGCGGCACGGCGGCCTTCGTGGATGCCGAGCATGCGCTCGATCCCGTCTATGCGCGCAAGCTGGGCGTGGACATTGACGAGCTGATCGTTTCCCAGCCCGATACGGGCGAGCAGGCGCTGGAGATCGTCGATACGCTGGTGCGGTCCAATGCGATCGACGTGCTTGTGGTCGATTCGGTGGCGGCGCTGGTGCCCCGTGCTGAAATCGAGGGCGAGATGGGCGATAGCCATGTCGGCTTGCAGGCGCGTCTCATGTCGCAGTCGCTTCGCAAGCTGACCGGATCGATCAGTCGCTCGCGCTGCATGGTAATCTTCATCAACCAGCTACGCATGAAAATCGGCGTGATGTATGGCAATCCGGAAACCACCACGGGCGGCAATGCGCTGAAATTCTATGCCTCGGTTCGCCTCGACATCCGCCGCACCGGCCAGATCAAGGACCGGGACGATATCGTCGGTAACGCCACGCGCGTGAAGGTGGTGAAGAACAAGGTTGCGCCGCCCTTCAAGCAGGTCGAGTTCGACATCATGTATGGCGAAGGCATTTCCAAGGTTGGCGAGATTCTCGATCTTGGCGTGAAGGCCGGTGTGGTCGAGAAGTCCGGTTCCTGGTTCTCCTATGATTCGGTGCGGATCGGGCAGGGTCGCGAAAACGCCAAGACCTTCCTGCGTGAAAATCCGGAAATGATGGCAAAGCTGGAAAAGGTCATCCGGGCGAAGACGGACGGGCTCTCGGAAGCCATGATGGCGGGACCGGACAAGGACGACGGCGAGGACGACGGCGAGGATTGAGGCCGGCAGGGACGCCGGGGCCAATTTCGGTGCGGTTGAAGCAGCAGCTGTTCCCGCGCAGGCGGGAGGCCGGAGCGGAAGTTCGCTCGGTCGGATTCCTGGAGTCCCGTCGTCGCGGAAAGGCTGTTTCTAGCCGCTTTAGGCATGCGGACATGAAAGGAGCGCTATGGAAAATGCGCGCTTCCGGCCCGTCAAGGGACAGGCGCGCCTTTCTCGCGCGCTTTTCCTTCTACTCACCGCTTGTCGGCGCCAGCGGCTTCCCCTAATCGCTCGTCCATGACGTCGACCAACGATATCCGCCGCGCCTTTCTCGACTATTTCAGGGCGCAGGGTCACGAGATCGTGCCTTCCGCGCCGCTCGTGCCCAACAACGATCCTACGCTCATGTTCGTGAACGCCGGCATGGTGCCGTTCAAGAATGTGTTCACGGGCCTTGAGACGCGGCCTTATCGGACGGCGACATCCTCGCAGAAATGCGTGCGCGCCGGCGGCAAGCACAATGATCTCGACAATGTCGGCTACACCGCGCGGCATCACACCTTTTTCGAGATGCTCGGCAATTTCTCCTTCGGCGATTATTTCAAGGAAGGCGCCATCGAGCTGGCGTGGAATCTGCTGACGAAGGAACTCGGCCTGCCGGTCGAGAAACTCTGCGTGACCGTCTATCAGGACGACGACGAAGCGCTGGGGCTCTGGAAGAAGATCGCCGGGCTGCCGGAAAGCAAGATCATCCGTCTGGGCGACAAGTCCAATTTCTGGATGATGGGGCCGACTGGCCCGTGCGGTCCAAATTCCGAGATTTTCTACGATCACGGCGAGCATATCTTCGGTGGCCCTCCCGGCAGTCCGGACGAGGATGGCGACCGCTTCGTCGAAATCTGGAATCTCGTGTTCATGCAGTTCGAGCAGATCGACGAGGCGACCCGTCTTTCCTTGCCGCGTCCGCAGATCGATACCGGCATGGGGCTGGAGCGCATCTCCGCGGTGCTCCAGGGCGTGCATGACAATTACGACATCGATGTTTTCAAGGCGCTCATTGCCCAGTCCGTATCGCTGACCGGCCGCCCGGCCGAGGGTGAGGCGCGCGCCAGCCATCGCGTGATCGCGGATCATCTGCGTTCCTCCAGCTTTCTCATCGCCGATGGCGTGCTGCCCGCCAATGAAGGGCGCGGTTACGTGCTGCGGCGGATCATGCGCCGCGCCATGCGCCACGCGCATCTGCTGGGTACGCAGGAGCCGATCATGCACAGGCTGGTCGGCGGGCTGACGGCCGAAATGGGCGTGGCGTTTCCGGAGCTTGTCCGTGCCCAGCCCCTCATCGAGGAAACGCTGCTTCGCGAGGAAGCGCGCTTCCGCCAGACGCTCGACAAGGGCCTCAGGCTGCTCGACGAGGCTGTCGCCGGTCTCGAGCCGGGTGCGACCTTGCCCGGCCAGACAGCCTTCAAGCTCTACGATACCTATGGCTTCCCTTATGATCTCACCGAGGATGCGCTGCGGGCGCAGGGGCTCGGCGTCGATCGCACGGGCTTCGATGCCGCCATGGCGGAGCAGAAGGCCGCCGCCCGCGCGGCCTGGAAGGGGTCGGGCGAGAAGGCGTCCGAGGAAGTCTGGTTCGACATTGCCGAGAGCGAGGGCGCCACGGAATTCACCGGCTATCTCAGCGACGCCGGCGACGGCCGTGTGGTCGCGCTGGTGAAGGACGGTGTCCGTGTCGAGGAAGCACGGGCCGGCGAGCAGGTCACAATCGTCACCAATCAGACGCCCTTTTACGGCGAGAGCGGCGGCCAGGCCGGTGATATCGGACGGATCGGCACGGCCGACGGTCTGGTGGCCATCGTCACGGATACCGCGAAGCCGCTCGGTCGCCTGCACGCTCATCGCGCCCTTATCGAAGCCGGCACCATCAAGCTGGACGATATCATCCATATGGAAGTGGACAGCGCTCGTCGTGCACAGATTCGCGCAAATCACAGCGCCACCCATTTGCTGCATGCCGCCTTGCGCAACGCGCTGGGGCCGCATGTCACTCAGAAGGGCAGCCTCGTCGCTCAGGACCGGTTGCGTTTCGACTTCTCGCATCCCGAAGCACTGACCCCGGGGCAGATCGCCGCAGTCGAAGCCGATGTGAACGCCCAGATTCGCGGCAATGCCGAAGTCACAACTCGTCTCATGTCTCCTGACGATGCCATCGCAGCCGGCGCGATGGCGCTGTTCGGCGAGAAATATGGCGAGGAAGTACGCGTGCTCTCCATGGGGCAGGGCACTGAAGGCAATTATTCGGTCGAGCTGTGCGGCGGCACGCATGTTCATGCGCTGGGCGACATCGCGCTGTTCAAGATCGTCAGCGAGAGTGCGGTGGCCAGCGGCGTGCGGCGTATCGAAGCGCTGACCGGCGAGGCCGCGCGTCTCTGGCTTGTCCAACGGGACGAGCAGGTGCGCGCCATCGCCGCCAGCCTGCGGACCACACCGGACGAGGCGCCCGAGCGAGTCGCTGCATTGATCGAGCAAGGCCGGAGGCTCGAGCGCGAGTTGGCCGAGGCGAAGAAGGCGCTGGCACTGGCCGGTGCGTCTGGCGGCGGTGCGTCGGCCGAAGCTGCGCCCGAGATCGTCAATGGTTACAAGCTCCTTGCCCAGAAGTTCGATGGCCTCGACCCCAAGGGTCTGCGCGGTCTGGTCGATGAAGCGAAGGCACGGCTCGCCAGCGGCATCGCGGTGGTGATCGCGGTCAATGATGGACGGGCAAGCATTGCGGTCGGCGTGACGGACGATCTCACCGGGACATTCAGCGCCGTGGATCTGGTCCGCGTCGGCGTGGCCGCGTTGGGCGGGCAGGGCGGCGGCGGCCGGCCGGACATGGCGCAGGGCGGCGGGCCGGACGGCGCTGCAACCGAAGCCGCGATTGAAGCGGTCAAGGCGATTATCACGGGGAACTGAGGCAGGACATAGGCCGTTCTCCGCCAGAGGCCTGTATTGGCGGGCTGATCGTGCTTGGGAGGAAGTCATGCCAGCCTGTAGCCTGATCGATCATCCCATCCATCTGGGGCGTGCAGGCACCGCGTCGATCGAACCTCGTATAGAGCCGGACATGCAATGGTATGTCGATTATGTCGCGCGCCACGCCGACGATGGCCGCGAGGGGCGCCTCATTAGTGAATATGTCTTCACTGACGACTGGACCAGCTGGGAACGGCATCCTCATGGGAGCGAGATCGTCTATTGTCTCTCGGGGACGCTCATCCTCCATCAGGAGTTGACGGAGGGCCAGATCGAGACAGTTACGCTCAAGGCTGGCCAATATGCCATCAATCCGCCCGGCGTCTGGCATACCGCCGACGTGGAAGGGGAGGTCCGGGCGCTTTTTATCACCGCGGGCGAGGGAACGGAACACCGGTCCCGCTGAGCGAATGAGCACCCCTCATGGACACCCATCAACACAGCCCTGATCAATGAAAAGGGTCGGAACTGCCAGTAGCAGTTCCGACCCCCATCATTATATTATGAACAATAAGCTATAATATCAGACGCTTACTGCCATGAATTCATTTCAGTTTCGAGATTGCGACGGATCGCCTCGAAGAACTGTTCTGTGGTCATCCAGGCCTGATCCGGGCCAATGAGAATGGCGAGGTCCTTGGTCATTTCGCCGCCTTCGACCGTCTTCACGCAGACCTTCTCCAGCGTCTCGGCGAACCGGGTCACTTCAGGCGTTTCGTCGAACTTGCCACGGAACTTCAATCCACCAGTCCATGCGAAAATGGAGGCGATCGGATTGGTCGATGTGGCCTTGCCCTGCTGATGCTGGCGATAGTGGCGCGTGACGGTGCCGTGCGCCGCCTCGGCTTCCACGGTCTTGCCGTCCGGCGTCATCAGCACCGAGGTCATCAGACCCAGCGAGCCGAAGCCCTGCGCCACCGTATCGGACTGCACATCGCCGTCATAATTCTTGCACGCCCAGACGAACTTGCCGCTCCACTTGAGCGCGGAGGCCACCATGTCATCGATGAGACGATGCTGATATTCGATCCCGGCAGCGGCGAATTTGTCCTTGAATTCGCTGTCGAAAATGTCCTGGAACAGATCCTTGAAGCGGCCGTCATAAGCCTTGATGATCGTATTCTTGGTGGAGAGGTAGAGCGGCCACTTGCGGTCGAGCGCATAGTTCATCGAAGCGCGCGCGAAATCGATGATCGACTGGTCGAGATTATACATGGACATGGCGACGCCAGAGCCGGGGAAGTCGAACACTTCGCGATCGATTACCTGGCCGTCTTCGCCTTCGAAAACGAGCCGCAGCTTGCCGGGGCCGGGAACGAGAAAATCCGTGGCGCGATACTGATCGCCAAAGGCATGGCGGCCGATGACGATCGGGTCCGTCCAGCCCGGAACGAGGCGGGGCACGTTCTGCATCACGATCGGCTCACGGAACACGACTCCGCCCAGGATGTTGCGGATGGTGCCATTGGGCGATTTCCACATCTGCTTGAGGTTGAATTCCTCGACGCGCGCCTCGTCGGGTGTGATCGTCGCGCACTTCACGCCGACGCCGTATTTCCGGATGGCGTTGGCGGCATCGATGGTGATCTGATCGTCGGTCCGGTCGCGTTCCTCCACGCTCAGATCATAATAATGCAGGTCGACATCGACATAAGGCTTGATCAGCCGCTCGCGAATCCATTCCCAGATGATCCGGGTCATTTCGTCGCCGTCGATTTCGACGACCGGGTTCTTCACCTTGATCTTGCTCATGCGCGCCTGTTTCCCTGTTGAATGCCGTGGGTACAGCCGCGAGAATGCGCGGCCTGCGATTTTCGGGATGGCTCTAAGGAAGGACGGGCGGATGATCAACAGTCGCCGCGTCGGGGCGTTTCGCGTCCGGCAAGGAACGTCGGCGACACGAACCGGCGATTTGGTGGATGCGTCGGGGATTGTGCCCGGCCTCCGCCCACCTTAAACGAGAGCCATGACAACGGAATTTTCGGGTACGCAGCCAACCTCCCCCTCGCGAACGAGCGTCAAGTGGAGCTTTCCCGCCATTCACCCGGAAGGGCGGCGCTTCGGCGGCATCGCTGCGGCGATCACATTGCTGTTCGCCGCGCTTGGCTGGTCTATCCCTGCCTGGCTGATGGTCGGCGTGACCATTTGGGTTTTCGCGTTTTTCCGCGATCCGGTGCGGGCGGTGCCACAGGATGAAACAGCCATCATCGCGCCCGCCGATGGCCTGGTAACGCTGATCCAGATCGTGCCACCACCGCCTGAAATGATCGGGCCGGACAAGCTCGGCCATGAGCCGATGACGCGAATCTCGATCTTCATGAGCGTGTTCGATGTACACATCAACCGCACGCCGATCTCCGGCACCATCAAGGATGTCGTCTATATCAGCGGCAAATTCGTGAATGCCGATCTCGACAAGGCGAGCGAGGATAATGAGCGTCAGCACATCCTCGTCGAGCGCGGTGATGGCGTGCGGATCGGCTTCACGCAGATCGCCGGCCTTGTCGCCCGGCGCATCGTTCCATTCGTCAAGCGCGGGGACATCGTGGCGGCGGGTCAGCGCATCGGCCTCATCCGTTTCGGCAGCCGGGTGGATGTCTATCTGCCGGCGGGCACAGCTCCCAAGGTCGCGCTCGGGACCCACACGGTTGCGGGCGAGACGGTCCTGGCTCATCTTGGCGATGGGCACGCCAGTACAGGCGTGCTGCAGTGACGTGTCACAAACGCTCCCCCGTTGAGGCCGCCGGATCACCGGTGCCGACTCACAGGGTCGTGAAAGGGGCGGGCTGATGCGCCGGCCGCGCTCCATGTCCCTGGGGATGAACCGGGGTATCACTCTGCGGCAGGTCGCGCCCAATGCGATCACAGCCATGGCGCTCTGCTTCGGCCTCACCGCTATTCGCTACGGCATATCCGGGGAATGGCAGCTTGCCGTCGCCGCGATCATCTTCGCGGGGGTTCTGGATGGTGTGGACGGTCGCGTTGCGCGGCTGCTGCGCGCCGACAGCCGCTTCGGGGCGGAACTCGATTCCCTCTCGGATGCCATCGCTTTCGGCGTTTCGCCGGCGCTTATCGTCTATCTTTGGTCTCTTCAGTCGATGCCGCGCTTCGGCTGGATCGTGGCCCTGGTGCTGGCGCTGAGTTGCGCGCTGCGGCTTGCCCGGTTCAACGCGAGTCTCGATGCCATCGACCAACCTCGCAAAGCCGCGGGCTTCCTTACTGGCGTGCCAGCGCCGGCCGGAGCGGGGATTGCGCTGCTGCCGCTTTACGCCTGGTTCATCACCGGGCTCGATCTCTTCCGCGACTGGCGCCTTGTCGCGCCATGGATCGTCATTTCAGCGTTCCTGATGATCTCCAGCCTGCCAACATTGGGCTGGAAGGGACTGCGCGTCCCGCCGGCCTGGCGCATTTTCGCCATTCTGCTTGCCGGCGTCTTTGCAGCAAGCTTGATGGTAGCGCCCTGGCATGCCCTGCTCGCGCTGTCGCTGGGCTATCTGGCGTTACTGCCGGTCGGCATCGTCAGCTATGCGCGGGTCAAGCGGCGGCTCGCCGCTGCCGCGCCAGGGCCGGCTTAGGGCACCCCAATCCGTAAGAGGGCGCGGCCGGACTGGCCTCGTCCGCTACAGGCGGGTTCCAGCCATCCAGGCTGAGGCTCCGCAATGCCGCCGCCATGGCATGGCGATAGCGGCTGAAGTCGGCCATCATAACGCCGAGCGCGACGGCCAGCGCCAGCACGAAAAGCAGGGACCCCAGAAGATAGAACATCGGTCTTCCTTTCCTTTGCGGTAGCGGAAATCCGCGTCTCGCTTTCTATGTTCACTATTTGTTCTATATCACGGAACCTGTCAAGCCTTGCGTTGCCATCGCTTTTCCTTTAGTGGCGCGCGCCTAACCCACATGGGATTCGATACATACCGGTGCCGCTTCGCGGTCACGGAATCCCAGAGGCTCAACCGGAAGGAGAAATATTATGGCGGCACCTGTCGTCACGCTACATCAGTTGATCGAGGCCGGCGCGCATTTCGGCCACCAAACGCACCGTTGGAATCCCCGCATGAAGCCGTATATTTTCGGTGAGCGGAACGGCATCCACATCATCGACCTCTCGCAGACCGTGCCGCTTTTCGCGCGTGCGCTGGACTTTGTGTCGGCGACCGTCGGCGCTGGCGGCAAGGTGCTTTTCGTGGGCACCAAGCGCCAGGCGCAGGATCCCATTGCAGAGGCGGCGCGCAGTTCGGGTCAGCATTTCGTCAATCATCGTTGGTTGGGCGGCATGCTCACCAACTGGAAGACGATCAGCCAGTCGATCAAGCGCTTCAAGAGCATGGAAGAGCGTCTTTCGGGCGACACGCACGGCCTTACAAAGAAGGAAGTGCTCCAGATGACGCGCGAGCGCGACAAGCTGGAGCTTTCGCTCGGCGGCATCCGCGACATGGGCGGCATTCCGGACGTGATGTTCGTCATCGATGCGAACAAGGAAGAGCTGGCGATCAAGGAAGCCAACACGCTGGGCATTCCGGTCGTTGCGATCCTCGATTCGAACGTCGATCCCTCGGGCATCGCGTTCCCGGTTCCGGCCAATGACGACGCCAGCCGTGCGATCCGCCTTTACTGCGAAGCGATGGCCCATGCGGCGACGCGCGGCAGCCAGGGCGCGGCCGCTGCTGCCGGCATCGATCTGGGTGCCATGGACGAGCCGCCGGCCGAGGAAGCGCTCGCCGAGGCCTGAGGCGCCGTCAAGCGCACGCAACAATGTGTGGGCAGGGCGTCGGGGCCATGAATGGTCCAGGCGCCCGCCTGTCATTCAGGAACACACACCTTCTGATTTGAGGAACAGGAACATGGCAGAGATTACCGCGGCCGCCGTGAAGGAACTGCGCGAGCGCTCGGGCGCCGGCATGATGGATTGCAAGAAGGCGCTTGCTGAAGCCAATGGCGATATCGAGGCCGCGATCGATTGGCTGCGCGCCAAGGGTCTCGCCGCTGCTCAGAAGAAGTCGAGCCGTACGGCTGCCGAGGGTCTCGTCGTCGTCGCTGTCGATGGCACCCGCGGCGTTGCCGTCGAGGTGAACAGCGAAACCGATTTCGTGGCGAAGAACGATCAGTTCCAGACCTTCGTGCGGACCGCCGGCGATGTCGCGCTCAAGAACGCGATCGACGATGCCGAGGCCCTGCTGGCTGCGCCGCACCCGGCCGGCGGCACGATCAATGACGCGCTGGTGGCCAATGTCGCCACCATCGGTGAGAACCAGCAGCTTCGCCGCGTGAAGGCTGTGTCGGTCGATCAGGGTCTGGTCGTCGATTATATGCACAATGCCGTCGTTCCCGCGCTGGGCAAGATCGGCGTTCTGGTGGCGCTGGAAAGCCCCGCTGGTGCGGACGTGCTCGCCCCGCTCGGCAAGCAGATCGCCATGCACATCGCCGCCGCTTTCCCGGTGGCCCTGAAGGCTGAGGATATTCCTGCCGACATCCTGGACCGCGAGCGCAAGGTCGCGGCGGAAAAGGCGGCCGAGTCGGGTAAGCCCGCGGACATCGTCGCGAAGATGGTGGATGGCGCGGTCGCCAAGTTCGCCAAGGAGCAGGCGCTGCTTTCGCAGATCTTCGTGATGGACAACAAGACGCCGATCGCGGATGTCGTGGCCAAGGCCGCCAAGGATGCGGGCACGACCATCGTTCTCAAGGATTATGTCCGTTTCCAGCTCGGCGAAGGCGTCGAGAAGGAAGAGAAGGATTTCGCGGCGGAAGTCGCGGCTGCCGCGGGCGTCTGAGGCCCGCCTCATAATATTGAGCGCCGGGTCTCGCTCGGTGCTTGGCATGGCGGCGCGGGCTCACTAAGGTCCGCGCCGCTCCCGTATCCGCATCGTGCAAAGGCATTCATGATCATAGCTGCCCCCAAGCGTATCCTCATCAAACTGTCGGGCGAGGCGGCCATGGGCGACCAGAGCTTCGGGATCGATCCTGTCACTGTGGCGCGCGTCGCCGGAGAGGTGAAGCAGGCGCAGGAGACGGGCTTCGAGATCTGCCTGGTGATCGGCGGCGGGAATATCTTCCGGGGCATGGCCGGCGCCGCGCAGGGCATGGACCGGGCCAATGCCGACTATATGGGCATGTTGGCGACTGTGATGAACGCGCTTGCCATGCAGGATGCGCTGGAGAATCTCGGCGTCGCGACGCGCGTGCAATCGGCCATTCCCATGGCCAGCGTTTGCGAGCCTTATATCCGGCGACGCGCTCAGCGGCATCTGGAGAAGGGGCGGGTGGTCGTCTTCGCGGCGGGCACCGGCAATCCCTATTTCACCACGGATAGCGGCGCTGCCTTGCGCGCGGCGGAGATGAATTGCGATGCTCTCTACAAGGGCACCTCGGTCGATGGCGTCTATGATGCCGATCCCAAGACAACGCCTGATGCAAAGCGTTTCGACCGTGTGAGTTACGATCAGGTACTCACGCAGAATCTCAAGGTGATGGATGCCAGCGCCGTGGCGCTTTGCCGCGAAAATGCCATTCCCATCATCGTGTTCAACATTCGCGAACAGGGCAATCTCGCCCGCGTGCTGCGTGGCGAGGGCGTCTCGACCCTGGTCGATAGCGGTAACTGACGCGAACCTCGAGGAAGCGGAGAGCGATATGGCAAAATATGACAAGGTTGACCTGGAACGCCGCATGGCGGGCGCGGTGGAATCGCTCAAGCATGATCTCGCCGGCCTGCGCACCGGCCGCGCGAACATCGCGCTGCTCGATCCGGTGACGGTCGAGGTCTATGGCGCCCACATGCCGCTTAACCAGATTGCCACCGTCTCGGCGCCGGAGCCACGCATGCTCTCGGTGCAGGTGTGGGACAAGAGCAATGTCGGGCCGGTGGACAAGGCGATCCGTTCGGCGGGTCTTGGCCTCAATCCCATCGTCGACGGGCAGAACGTCCGCCTGCCGATTCCAGACCTGACCGAGGAGCGCCGCAAGGATCTGGCCAAGCTCGCGAACCAATATGCCGAGAAGGCCCGCGTCGCCGCGCGCAACGTCCGCCGCGATGGCATGGACAATCTCAAGGTCGACGAGAAGAAGAGCGAAATCAGCGAGGATGATCGCAAGCGCCTCGAAACCGAGGTGCAGAAGCTGACCGATTCGACCATCGCTGACATCGATGCGGCGGCTCAGGCCAAGGAAAAGGAAATCCTTGGCAAATAATCGGCCATTCGGCGTTCGGTGCCAAGGCGTGCTGCGGCCATGAGCCTGTTGCGGCCCTGGGCTTCGCGCCAGCCGGCCGCCGAACCCGTCGCCATCGGCGGGGATGGCGCCGTGCCGCGCCATGTGGCGATCATCATGGATGGCAATGGTCGTTGGGCCAAGGCACGCCGCCTGCCGCGCGTAGCCGGCCATCGCGCGGGAGCCGAGGCGGTGCGCCGCACACTGCGCGCGGCCGGCAAGCTCGGCATCGAGTGCATGACGCTCTACGCCTTCTCTTCCGAGAACTGGAAGCGCCCGCAGGAAGAGATCGCGGACCTGACCGGACTCATGAAGCAGTTCCTTCGCTCGGAGCTGGACGAAATTGACGCGGCTGGCATTCGCCTGAGGATCATTGGCGATCATCATGCCTTCGAGCCTGAAGCGTCCGCGCTGGTGGATGCGGCAGTGCGGCGAACGGCCGGTAACAGCCGCTCGACACTGGCCGTCGCCCTCAATTACGGATCGCAGGACGAACTGGCGCGCGCGATGCGCGTGCTGGGCGCGCAGGTGCAAGCCGGAGCGCTGGATCCGCGCGACATAACGCCAGATCATATCGCCGCGCAGCTCGATACGGCCGATCTGCCGCCACTCGATCTGCTCATCCGCACGTCCGGCGAAGTGCGCCTCTCCAATTTCCTGCTTTGGCAGGCCGCTTATGCCGAGCTGTATTTCACGGACACGCTCTGGCCCGATTTCGACGAAGCGGCGCTGATCGCTGCCGTGGAAAGCTACGCCGCGCGCGAACGCCGCTACGGAGGACGATGATGGCCGATGGCGCGCCCCGCTCCGATCTGGCGGTCCGCACCGGCTCGGCGATCGTCCTCATTCTTGCCGCGGGCCTGGCGCTCTGGGCGGAAGGCGGATTGCTGCTGCTGTTCGTCCTGCTGGTCTCTGCGCTCGTCTATTGGGAGTGGCGGGGGCTTGTCCTGCGTTTTCCCGATAGCGGACCTGCCAAGGCCCTCTGGCTGCTGCTCGGCCTGCTCTATGTGGGCGCCGCCGCGGTGGCCCTTCTCTCGCTCGGCTCGGCGGCGCGACTGCTTCTCATCGGCATCGTTATCGCCACAGATGTCGGGGCCTATTTCGCGGGCCGGACCATCGGCGGCCCGAAGATTGCGCCCGCGATCAGCCCGTCCAAGACCTGGGCCGGGCTGGGGGGGGGGATGCTTGCGTCCGCCCTGCTCGTCGCGGCAGTGGCGGGCATCCTCATGGCCTCGATGGCCGGCCAACCGCAACTGTCCTCGCCCGCGCCCTGGTTCCAGCCCGGTTTCGTACTGTTCAGCGCCGCCGTTGGTGCCGGCATCGCTGTGGTGGCGCAGATCGGCGATTTCTTCGAGAGCTGGATGAAGCGGCGGGCCGGGGTCAAAGACAGTGGCAACTTGATCCCAGGGCATGGCGGCATGTTCGATCGGGTGGACGGGCTGCTGCTTGCCGCGATTTGCGGTGGATTGGTCACGGCGGGGGGCATGCTCGGATGAACCCGCCGCGCACGATCTCCGTCTTCGGCGCGACCGGATCGGTCGGCACGTCCACGCTGGATCTGATCGGGCGGGAGCCTGACCGCTACGAGGTTCTGGCGCTCACCGCCGGCACTGACGCCGACAAGCTGGCGGCCGCCGCCATCGCTCATCGTGCCCGGCACGCCGTCATCGCTGATGAAAGCCGTTACGCGGACCTCAAGGCTGCATTGTCCGGCACGGGCATCGAGGCGGCCGCGGGGGCGGGTGCTCTTATCGAAGCCGCGCAGATGGGCGCGGAGTGGACCATGGCGGCGATCGTGGGCTGCGCCGGCCTCGCGCCTACCTTCGCGGCGGTAGCTGCCGGGGGCACGGTCGCATTGGCGAACAAGGAGGCGCTGGTTTCGGCCGGGAATGTCATGATGACGGCGGTCGCTCGAAATGGCGCCACGCTGCTGCCGGTGGACAGCGAGCATAATGCTATTTTCCAATGCCTCGCCAGTGGCGGGCTGGACGCCGTGCGCAAGATCACGCTCACCGCGAGTGGCGGGCCGTTCCGCACTTTCTCTCGGGAAGCCATGCGGCAAGTGACGCCCACACAGGCGCTCAAGCACCCCAATTGGTCGATGGGCCGCAAGATCAGCATCGATAGTGCCACGATGATGAACAAGGGACTGGAGCTGATCGAGGCCTTCCATCTTTTTCCGGTCGGCCTGGAGAAGTTTTCAATCCTCGTTCATCCGCAGTCCGTCATTCACTCCATGGTGGAATATCGGGACCGCTCGACAATCGCCCAACTGGGCTGCCCGGACATGCGCGTGCCCATTGCCGGCGCGCTGGCATGGCCGCTGCGCATGGAGACGCCCTGCCAGCCGCTCGATCTCGCTACGGTCGGCCGCCTCGATTTCGAGCAGCCGGACGAAGTGCGTTTTCCTGCCCTGCGGTTGGCGCGCGAGGCGATCGAAGCGGGCGGCAGCGCGCCTGCCGTGCTCAACGCGGCCAATGAAATTGCCGTCGAGGCCTTTCTGGAAGAGCGGATCGGCTTTCTGGATATTGGCCGGATCGTCGAAGACGTGCTAGCGCGCATGGACGCTGACCCGGCCTCGACGATCGACGAGGTTCAGGCCATCGACATGTCGGCACGGCGTCTGGCCGATCGCCTGACGGCGGAGCTTATCAATTGACGGACAATCCCGGCTTCCTGTTCACGATCCTTGCCTTCCTGCTCGTCATCGGGCCGCTCGTGTTCGTGCACGAAATGGGGCATTATCTGGTCGGCCGCTGGTTCGGCGTCCATGCCGAGACCTTTTCCATCGGCTTCGGCAAGGAGCTGTTCGCCTGGCATGACAAGCGCGGCACCCGCTGGCGGATCGCGGCGCTACCGCTGGGCGGCTATGTCAAGTTCGCCGGCGACATGAACGCGGCCAGCCAGTCCGATCCCAGCTGGTTGGAGCTGCCGCCGCACGAGCGCAACCGCACCTTCCAGTCCAAGTCGACGGGGCAGCGGGCGCTCATCGTGCTGGCCGGTCCGCTGGTGAATCTGATCTTCGCGGCGCTCATTCTCGGCGGTTTCGCCTATGCCTATGGGGAGAATGTGACGCCGGCCGATGTGACGGTCATCGAGCCCAATTCGGCAGCTGAGCGCGCGGGCCTCGAGCCGGGCGACAAGATCCGGGCCATAGACGGGACGAAGATCGAGCTGTTCGGTGAACTGCGCCAAATCATCGTGACCAAGCTGCCCGGTGAGGAAGTGACGCTGACCGTGAATCGGGGCGAGAGCCAGCGCGACGTTCCGGTGGTCATTGGCGAGATGGTAGAGACGGACCGTTTCGGCAACGAGTACCGCTATGGCGCGCTGGGCGTGCGCAGCCTGGAGTCGGTGTCGCGTCCCGTCGGTCTGCTGGAAGCGCCGATCATCGGTGTGCGTCGCACCGGCGAACTCATGAGCATGATGGCGAGCGGCCTTGTGGATATCGTCACCGGTCGCCGCTCGGTCGATGAGCTTGGCGGTCCACTCAAGATCGCGCAGATTTCCGGCGAGCAGGCGGCTTTGGGGCCGGAGGCGCTGATCGCCTTCATCGCGCTCATTTCCATTAACTTGGGGTTCATCAACCTCTTGCCAATTCCCATGCTCGACGGGGGTCATTTGTTCTTCTACGGAATAGAAGCCATCCAGCGCAGACCTGTCAGTCCCCGTTTCCAGGAAATCGCCTTTCGTTCGGGCCTCGCACTGCTGCTGGGCCTCATGATTTTCGTGACATTGAACGATCTGGCGTCATTCGGGCTCTGGCGGGGCCTCACCGGCTTGATTGGCTGAGTTGGTTAGGGCAGGGGAGCAGCGCTCGTGCCTCTTTTAGAGCGGCGTGCATTCAGGATCAGGCGAGGAAGCAGAGTTTGAAGGAAACAGGACGAATTTCGTCGACACAGGGCCGCCTCGCGCCTCTGCTCCTGTGCGGAACAATTCTGGCGGGCCTCGCGCCTGCCCCCGTGCTTGCGCAGGAGACCGGCGGCGAGGAGGCTGTGCAGCCGGCGCCCACATTGCCCGTAGCGCCCGCAGAAAGCGGCGCGACGAGCGAGGAGCGTGCGATCAAGGCGATCACGGTGGAAGGCGCCCAGCGCCTCGAGCCGGACACGGTGCTTTCCTACACCAAGCTACGGGTGGGCAACAGCTACACGCGCGAGACGCTCGATGAGGCGCTGCGCGAGCTTTACGCGAGCGAGCTGTTCTCGGACGTGCAGATCCGCGACAATCTCGGCGAACTCACCATCCAGGTCGTCGAGAATCCGGTCATCAACCGCATCGTCCTGGAAGGCAATCGCCGCCTGAAGGACGACAAGATCCTGCCCGAAATCCGTATGGCGCCCCGGCAGATCTACACCCGCTCGAAAGTGCGCGCGGACGTCGCCCGCATCATCGAGCTGTATCGCCGCCAGGGCCGCTTCGCCGCGGTGGTCGATCCCAAGCTCGTCACGCTGGATCAGAATCGCGTCGATATCGTCTACGAGATTTCGGAAGGACCCAAGTCCAAGGTCCGCCAGATCAATATCCTCGGCAACGACAAATTCTCGGACGGCCGCCTGCGAAGCGAGATGGCGACCAAGCAATCGCGCTGGTTCCGCATCTTTTCCTCAGGCACGACCTATGATCCGGACCGTCTGGCCTATGATCAGCAGAAGGTCCGGCAGTTCTACCTGACGGAAGGCTATGCCGATTTCCGGGTCGTCTCGGCGGTCGCCGAGCTGACCTCGAACAAGCAGGACTTCATCATCACTTATGTGGTGGAGGAAGGCGATCGCTACAAGTTCGGCGACGTCACCGTGCGCAGCGACATTCGCGATCTGAATTCCGATGGGCTGACCCGCTCGCTGCGGATCAAGGAAGGCGACTGGTATAACGCCAAGGCCGTGGAAGACACGGTCGAGCAGCTCAACCAGACCGCCGGCCTGTTCGGCTATGCCTTCGCGGATGTGCAGCCCGAGTTCGACCGCAGTCGCGAAGACCTGACGATGTCGATCACCTTCGGCATCGCCAACGCGCCGCGCGTCTATGTCGAGCGGATCGACATCAACGGCAATACGCTCACGCAGGACAAGGTTGTCCGCCGCGAGTTCCGTCTGCATGAGGGCGATGCGTTCAACACCTTCATGGTGCGCCGCTCGCAGGACCGCATCAATTCGCTCGGCTTCTTCCAGGAGCAGCTGACTGTCGAACAGAAGCCCGGCTCCGCACCTGACCGCATCATCCTGGAAACCAATGTCGAGGAAAAGGCGACCGGCGAGCTTCAGCTTTCGGCCGGCTTCTCCAGCCTTGAGCGCTTCATCCTCGCCGCCTCGATCACGCAGCGCAATTTCCGCGGCATGGGCCAGGAACTGCGCACGTCGGTCAATTATTCCAGCTATTCCAAGTCCGTGAATGTCGGCTTCACCGAGCCTTATTTCCTGGACAAGAACATCGCGCTGGGCGGCGACCTCTTCCGGCAGGATCTCAATTCGTTCAATTACCTGTCCGGCAACGACCGCAATACGTTGTACAGCCAGATACGCACTGGCTTCCAGGTCCGCGCCGGCGTGCCTGTCACCGAGTATCTTTCGTTCTCGCTGCGCTATGGCCTTTCGTTCGATAATGTGACGCTGGACCGGAACACCTATTACAGCGATCGCGTCACGCCCGGCCAGTTCGAGTGCGAACCGCTGATCGCCGGCCAGTATCTGTGCGATGCGATCGGCAAGCGGACCACCTCGACGCTGGGCTACTCGCTCATCTACGATATGCGGGACAACCGCATCCGCCCGACGCGCGGCCACAGCATCACCTTCACTCAGGATTTCGCCGGGCTGGGGGGCAATGTGCGCTATCTGCGCAATCGTCTTTCGGCGGACAAATACTGGTCGCTGGGCGGGGGCTTCATCTTCTCCGTTCGCGGCGAAGCGGGCTACATCCAGTCCTTCGAGAAGTCGACGGGGCCGAACAACGATCCGATCCGGCTGGTCGACCGTTTCTTCCTGGGCGAGCCGCAGATGCGCGGCTTTGATATTCGCGGCGTGGGTCCGCGCATCGTGCGCAAGCCCTACCTTTATGATGAAGACGGCAACGTAACTGGCCTCGACGAGGATCGGGAGCGCTGGTCGGATGACGCGCTGGGCGGCCGCGCTTATTATCTCGCGCACTTCGAGATCGAGATCCCGCTGGGCGCCGGCGCGCGGGACATGGGCCTGCGCCCCTCCATCTTCGCCGATATTGGCGCTGTCTTCGGCGTGCGGCGTCCGGAGCTTCAAGATCTGCCGACGCCGATCACGCTGCCCTATTACAATAATGAAGGGCTACGCCAGTGCTGGAACGGCACCGATGGCAGCTCGCTGGCCCCCATTCCGGATGGCGCAAACTGCCCCACCGGCCAGATCGTCTACGGTCAGCCCGTCGGCGGATTCAAGGAAGTATTCCTGGGCGACACGCCAAAGCCGCGCGTTTCGGTGGGCTTCGGTGTGAACTGGAATTCGCCGTTCGGTCCGTTCCGGATCGATATCGCAAAGGCACTCGTCACCGTCGAGGGCGATGACACGAAGCTCGTAACCTTCAACATAGGGACTCAATTCTGATGCGTAGCACCATTTTTTCCGCCGTCGCGATGGCGACGGCTTCGGCCGTTGCGCTGGGCGTATCGGCACCGGCCACGGCGCAGGTCCGTCAGGCGATCGCCGTCGTCGATATCGATCAGGCCATCGGCCAGTCTTCCGCCGCGCAGACCGCCGGCCAGCAGATGCAGACGACCTACAAGGCCAACATCGATCAGCTCAACAGCCGCCGCACGGCCTTGCAGACCGATATCCAGCAGAAGCAGACCGCTCTGCAGAGCGCTGCGCAGGCGGCCGGCGAAAATCCGCCCGCAGCCACGCAGACCAATCTGCAGAACCAGTATAACGAGTTGCAGCGGGCCGCGCAGGAGGCTCAGGCCGAGCTGCAGCGTCTGGAGCAGCCCCTTCAGCTTTCGCGCGCTTATGTGCTTGAGCAGATCGGCGCGAAGCTGGCCGAGGCGATGCGGAGCGTCATGACCAAGCACAAGATCGACCTGCTGGTGAAGGCCGAAGCCGCCGAGGCATTTGCGCCGACGTCCGATGTGACGAACCTGCTGGTGCAGGAGATCAATGCGCTGGTGCCTTCGGTCAGCATCACGCCGCCGCAGGGCTGGACGCCCGGCGGTCAGCAGCAGCAGCAGCAAGGCGCGGCGGCTCCGGCTGCCGGCGCGACGGCTCCGGCTGCGCCAACTCCGGCTCCCGGCGAAGGCCGCTAATCGCCGATGAGCGAGGGAAGCACTGCTGAGGGTGACGTGACCGGCGGACTGGATATCCGCCGGATCATGGCCGCCTTGCCGCATCGCTATCCGCTGCTGCTGGTGGACCGTGTGGTGTCGATGGTCCCGAAGACCTCGATCCATGCGGTCAAGGCCGTCTCGATGAACGAGCAGTTCTTCCAGGGGCATTTCCCCGGTCGGCCGATCATGCCCGGGGTGCTCATCGTCGAGGCGATTGCCCAGACGGCGGGCATTCTCGCGGTGGAGTCGCTGGGTCTCGCCGGAAGCGGGAAGCTGGTCTACTTCATGGCCATCGAGGGCGCCAAGTTCCGCGCCCCCGTCGAGCCCGGCCATCTGCTGGACCTGCATGTCGAGTTCACGCAATTGCGCGGATCGATCTGCAAATTTTCCGGCAAGGCGAGCATCGCGGGCAAGCTCTGCGCCGAGGCGCAGTGCATCGCCATGATCGCGGACCCACCCAAGGACTGATGCATATCCCGTAGCGTGAAAGCCTTGCCTTTCCGGCGCTTTCCCGCTACGGGCCGCGTTTCCAATCGCCCCGGACCGGTCGGAAACCGGTCATCAATGGAGCCAGGCAGATGAAAAAAGACATCCATCCCAATTACCACTTCATCACCGTCCAACTGACGGACGGCAGCACCTTTCAGACCCGCACGACCTGGGGCAAGGAAGGCGACACGATGACCCTCGATATTGACCCCAGCGCTCACCCGGCGTGGACGGGCGGCAACCAGCGCCTGCTGGACGCCGGCGGCCAGGTTGCACGCTTCAACAAGCGCTTCGGCGGCCTGACGCTCAAGAAGAGCTGAGCGGACACACAGCGCGTTTTCAGAAAGGGCTCCGGGTTTCCGGGGCCTTTTTTTGTGCGCGGTGAGGGCCAAGTTGCCCAAGGGCAGGAGGGGGCCATGAAGAAGCGCATCGTGATCTTTGGTAACAGCGGTTCCGGGAAGAGCTGGCTTGCGGCACAGTTGGCAAGGCGCGGCAATCTCCAGACTATAGAACTCGACAAGCTGTATTGGCTTCAGGGCGGCTTCAACCAGCGACGGTCGCCGGGAGAAGCTACCGCCTTGGTCAAGGCCGCGACGGCGGACGACGCATGGGTGATCGAGGGTGTCTTTGGCTGGCTTGCGGATATTGCTCTTCCGCGAGCCGAGCAACTCATCTGGCTGGATGTTCCGGAGGAGGAATGCGTTGCCAACCTGAGATGCCGTCCCCTCAAGTCCGGAGAAGACGAGCAATCGAAGGAGGCGCTTCTGCAATGGTGTCGGGAATATCGGGAGCGAGATAACTCCAACTCATCCCAGGGTCATGGCCGACTTTTCGACGGATTTGGGAGCGATAAGCTGGTCCTCACCTCCCGAGTGGAGATCGGCGAATTTCTGAGGACGTCCCGTTAGCGCAGCCCGTACATGCGTTCATATCGCCAACATCGCCGCCGCGAGCGGCGCGGCAATGCCGGACACCTACAGCAATGAGCGGATCTGCTCGTTCAGCTCTGTCACTGCCTCGTCCAACCCGAGATCCAACCACGCCGGCTCATCGGCGTCACCAAGATACGCATCCCGGGCTGCGGCGATCACTTGCGCTGTTGGTCGGGAGGATCGCGGTATGGTCCAATCAGCGGCGGCATTCTTTGAAAGAAAGTCACCGATCGCAACTGTTCTCCACATGCGCGCGAGTGTCAGGATGACATTGCGAGCGTCGTCCCGCGCGGATGCGGCGAGGCTGGGCAGGAGGTCCTGACTCGCCCGCCGGAGATCAGCAAAAGGCACTCTCGGCATCAGGTCCGCAAGGTGGGAGCCGGTCAGCGGAATCGCTTCTTTCCTGGCCTGCGCGAGGAGAAGCGTGAATTCAGGGCTTGTCTCTGCCTCCGGCACCGCGCCGCTTTCCAGAGTGGCCCGCAACCATTCGCCATAAACGAGTTCCGCGCGCAGAGGATAGGGCATGACGGCAACATCGGCCGCGTGGAAAATGATGACCTCAAGAGGCCTCCGCCCTTGCGGTTCAACCGGATACCGGCCCGAAACGGCCATCAAGTCCGTCACGAGGCTTTTGCGCATCGCAGCCGTGAGTCGGTCGTTCACGATGGCGATCAGATCAATATCACTGTGCCGGCGCAGTCCGCTGCCCGTGATCGAGCCATGCAGGTAGATTGCGAGGAGACCGTCCCCCAAGCAGGACTTGATAAGGGAAAGCGCGGCGGATGCCTCTTCCGGAAGGTGCGGGCTCGCGGGAGTCTGCATGGGGGTCTCGTCGGCCACACAAGCCACTACCACATTATCCGGGAGCGTGAAGCGCGCTACGAACGATGAAAGCAAAGGGCCCGCCGGATCATCTCCGGCGGGCCCTTTCTATTCTATCCCCTGAAGGAACCGGAACTTAATCCAGATCTTCGGTGGTGAAGTCCTCGCCCTGCACCTTGGCGAGCGGATCGTCGCCGATCGCGGCTTCCGGACCTTCGCGCAGTTCGGCGGCATGCTCCTCGGCAGCGCTCTGCGGAGCGACGAGGTGAACCTCGTTCGCGGCGCGCATCGCGGCCCGCAAGGCGGCATCGCGGCTGTTGGCGGCGATCCGCATGCGGTTCATCGAGGAGCCAGTGCCCGCCGGGATGAGGCGCCCGACGATCACATTCTCCTTGAGGCCGATCAGCGTGTCCTTCTTGCCCTGGACGGCCGCCTCGGTAAGGACGCGGGTCGTTTCCTGGAAGGAAGCCGCAGAGATGAAGCTGCGGGTCTGCAGTGAGGCCTTGGTGATGCCAAGCAGAACCGGCTTCCCGAATGCAGGCTGCTGGTTGGCAGGCAGACGGGAATTCACGTCGTCCATTTCCTCGCGATCGACCTGCTCGCCCGGCAGCAGCGTGGTGTCGCCGCCATCGGTGATCTCGACCTTCTGCAGCATCTGGCGAACGATCACCTCGATGTGCTTGTCGTTGATCTTCACGCCCTGCAGTCGATAGACCTCCTGGATCTCCGCGACCATGTATTCGGAAAGCGGCTCGATGCCGAGCACTTCCAGAATGTCGTGGGGATCGGGCGAGCCGCCGATCAGGTTGTCGCCACGCTTGACGTAGTCGCCTTCCTGAACGTCGATCACCTTGCTCTTGGGGATCAGATACTCGACCGGCTCGCCGCCATCCTCGGGGAGGATCGCGATCTTGCGCTTGGCCTTGTAGTCCTTGAGGAACTGAACGCGGCCCGAGACCTTGGCGATGATCGCATTGTCCTTGGGCTTGCGCGCCTCGAACAGCTCCGCGACGCGCGGCAGACCGCCGGTGATGTCGCGTGTCTTCGCGGCTTCGCGAGAGACACGCGCCAGCACGTCACCGGCCTGCACCTGCGCACCGTCCTCGACCGAGAGCGTAGCGCCCTGCGCGAGGAGGTAGCGCCCAGCCTCGCCGGATTCATCGTCCAGCAGGGTGAGGCGCGGACGCAGATCGTCCTTGGAACGCGACGGGGCGCGGTATTCGGTCACCACGCGCTGCGTGATGCCGGTTGCCTCGTCGGCCTGCTCGGTGAGCGTCTTGCCGTCGATGAGGTCCTGATACTTCACGATACCCGGCTTTTCGGTGATCACCGGCTGCGTGAACGGATCCCATTCAGCGATGCGATCGCCTTGTTTCACCTTGTCGCCATGGGCGAACAGGATGGTGGCGCCATAAGGCAGGCGATGGACGGCCCGCTCGCGGCCTTCATCGTCGATGATTGCCAATTCGCCGTTACGGGCAAGCGACAGGCGGCGCTTGTTCTTGTCCGTGATGGTCGGCATGTCGCGCAGTTCCAGCGTACCGTCGGCGAAGGCTTCGAGGTTCGACTGCTCGTTGAGCTGAGCCGCGCCGCCGATGTGGAAAGTCCGCATCGTAAGCTGCGTGCCGGGCTCACCGATCGACTGGGCGGCGATAACGCCCACGGCCTCACCGATGTTCACCGGCGTGCCACGAGCCAGATCGCGTCCATAGCATTTGCCGCAGACGCCCATCTTGGATTCGCAGATCAGCGGTGAACGGATCCTGACGGATTGGACGCCGACGGCCTCGATGCTCGCGACCATCGCCTCGTCCAGCAGTTCGCCCTCGGCCACGATGACCGAGTTGTCCTTGCTGTCCACGATGTCCTCGGCCGTCGTGCGGCCCAGGATGCGCTCACCCAGCGATGCGATCACGCTGCCGCCCTGGACGATGGCCTTCATCTCCAGCGCCTTCTGCGTGCCGCAATCCACCTCGACGATGGTGCAATCCTGGCTCACGTCGACCAGACGGCGGGTCAGGTAACCCGAGTTCGCCGTCTTGAGTGCCGTATCCGCCAGGCCCTTACGAGCACCGTGGGTCGAGTTAAAATATTCAAGGACGGTCAGGCCTTCCTTGAAGTTCGAGATGATCGGGGTCTCGATGATCTCGCCCGACGGCTTGGCCATCAGGCCGCGCATACCTGCGAGCTGCTTCATCTGCGCTGGCGAACCACGCGCACCGGAGTGGCTCATCATGTAGATCGAGTTGATCGGCTTCAGGCGGCCCGTGTCCGTATCCACCGGCATCGAGCGGATCTCGTCCATCATGGCGGCCGCGACCTGGTCGCCGCAGCGGCTCCAGGCGTCGATCACCTTGTTGTACTTCTCCTGCTGGGTGATGAGGCCGTCCTGATACTGCTGCTCATAGTCGGCCACCAGCGCCTTGGTCTCGTCGACGAAGGTCGTCTTGCTCTCCGGGATGATCATGTCGTCCTTGCCGAACGAGATGCCGGCCTGGAAGGCGTGACGGAAGCCCAGCGCCATGATGGCGTCGGCGAACAGCACCGTGTCCTTCTGCCCCGTGTGGCGGTAGACCTGATCGATGACGTCCCCGATCTCCTTTTTCGTGAGGAGGCGGTTGATGACGTCGAAGGGCACCTTGTGGCTCTTGGGCAGGCATTCGCCGATGAGCATGCGGCCCGGCGTGGTTTCCACGCGCTTCATGTAGGATACGCCATGCTCGTCGGTCTGCGGCACGCGGCTCACGATCTTCGTGTGCAGCGTCACGGCCTTGGCGAAGAGCGCCTGGTGCACTTCGGACATGTCGGCCAGCGCCGTGCCTTCGCCCGGCTCGCCTTCCAGCTCCATCGAGAGATAATAGAGGCCCAGCACCATGTCCTGCGAGGGCACGATGATCGGCTTGCCGTTGGCGGGGCTGAGGATGTTGTTGGTGGACATCATCAGCACGCGCGCTTCCAGCTGCGCCTCAAGGCTCAGCGGAACGTGCACGGCCATCTGGTCGCCGTCAAAGTCCGCGTTGAACGCGGCGCAGACCAGCGGGTGAAGCTGGATGGCCTTGCCCTCGATCAGCACGGGCTCGAACGCCTGGATGCCGAGGCGGTGGAGCGTCGGCGCGCGGTTCAGCAGCACCGGATGCTCGCGGATCACCTCATCGAGGATGTCCCAGACTTCCTTGCGCTCCTTCTCGACCCACTTCTTCGCCTGCTTGAGGGTCATGGAAAGACCCTTGGCGTCGAGGCGGGCGTAGATGAACGGCTTGAACAGCTCGAGCGCCATCTTCTTGGGCAGGCCGCACTGGTGCAGCTTGAGTTCCGGACCGGTCACGATGACCGAACGACCCGAATAGTCGACGCGCTTGCCGAGCAGATTCTGGCGGAACCGGCCCTGCTTGCCCTTGAGCATGTCGGAGAGCGACTTCAGCGGGCGCTTGTTGGCGCCGGTGATGACGCGGCCGCGGCGGCCATTGTCGAACAGCGCGTCGACGGCTTCCTGGAGCATGCGCTTTTCGTTGCGGACGATGATGTCCGGCGCGCGCAGTTCCATCAGGCGCTTCAGGCGGTTGTTGCGGTTGATGACGCGGCGATAGAGGTCGTTGAGGTCCGACGTCGCGAAGCGGCCGCCGTCCAGCGGCACCAGCGGGCGCAGCTCGGGCGGAATGACCGGCACGACTTCCAGGATCATCCATTCCGGGCGGTTGCCGGAATCGATGAAGCTCTCGACGACCTTGAGGCGCTTGATGATCTTCTTGGGCTTCAGCTCCGACTTGGTCGTCGCCAGCTCTTCCATCAGGGCCTTCTGCTCGCCCTCGAGGTCGAGGTCGATGAGCATCTGCTTGACCGCCTCGGCGCCGATGCCGGCGGAGAAGGCGTCCTCGCCATACTCATCCTGCGCTTCGACCAGCTCGTCCTCGGTGAGAAGCTGATACTTCTCCAGCGGTGTCAGGCCCGGCTCGATGACGATGTAGCTCTCGAAATAGAGCACGCGCTCAAGCTGCTTGAGCTGCATGTCGAGCAGCAGGCCGATGCGGCTTGGCAGCGACTTGAGGAACCAGATGTGCGCGACCGGAGCGGCCAGCTCGATATGGCCCATGCGCTCGCGGCGGACCTTGGAAACGGTCACTTCCACGCCGCACTTCTCGCAGACGATGCCCTTGTACTTCATGCGCTTGTACTTGCCGCACAGGCACTCGTAATCCTTGATCGGGCCGAAGATGCGCGCGCAGAACAGGCCGTCACGCTCGGGCTTGAACGTGCGGTAGTTGATCGTCTCGGGCTTCTTGATCTCACCGAAGGACCAGGAACGGATGCGCTCGGGTGAAGCGATCCCGATCTGGATCTGGTCGAAGGTTTCCGGCTTGGCCATCGGATTGGCGAAGGTGGTCAGTTCGTTCATATCTCAATTCCCTGTAGAGGGCTGAAGTTCAGTAGAGCGGGAGGGAAGGGGCGCCGCGCACAGCAGCGCCCGCATTCCTTACTCCGCCGCCTCGGGCAGTTCGCCTGCGCCGTCCCCGTCCGTGAGGTCTTCCAGTGCCGCCAGCTCCACATTGAGGCCGAGCGAGCGCATTTCCTTCACGAGCACGTTGAAGCTCTCGGGAATGCCGGCCTCGAAGGTATCGTCACCCTTGACGATCGCCTCATAGACCTTGGTGCGGCCGATCACGTCATCGGACTTCACCGTCAGCATTTCCTGCAGCGTGTATGCGGCGCCATAGGCCTGGAGGGCCCAGACCTCCATCTCACCGAAGCGCTGGCCGCCGAACTGCGCCTTACCGCCCAGCGGCTGCTGGGTGACGAGGCTGTAGGGGCCGATCGAGCGGGCGTGGATCTTGTCGTCGACCAGGTGGTGAAGCTTGAGGACATATTTGTAGCCCACAGTCACCTTGCGGTCGAAGGCGTCGCCGGTGCGGCCGTCGAGCAGCGTGACCTGGCCGGATTCGTCCAGCCCGGCAAGCTTCAGCATCGCCGTCACGTCCGCTTCCACCGCGCCGTCGAACACAGGCGTAGCGATCGGCACGCCGGAGCGGACATTCTCCGCCAGCTCGACGATCTGGTCGGTGCTGCGCCGGTCGATCTCCTCCACGTAATTCTCGCCATAGATCGTCTTGAGCAGGTCCCGCAGCGCCTCGGGGGGCTGGCCCGCCTCGGGGTTGGGATTGGCCTCGCGCCAGGTGTCCAGTGCCTGCCCGATCTGGGCGCCGAGACCGCGCGCGGCCCAGCCCAGATGCGTCTCGAAGATCTGGCCGACGTTCATGCGGCTCGGAACGCCCAGCGGGTTCAGCACGAAATCGACCGGCGTGCCGTCCTCGAGGAAAGGCATGTCCTCGGAGGGAAGGATGCGGCTGATGATGCCCTTGTTGCCGTGACGGCCGGCCATCTTGTCGCCCGGCTGGAGCTTGCGCTTCACCGCCACGAACACCTTGACCATCTTGAGCACGCCCGGGGGAAGCTCGTCGCCGCGCTGCAGCTTGTCGACGCGGTCCTCGAACTTCTCGACGATGGCCTTGATCGCCTCGTCATACTGGGCCTTCACCGCTTCGAGCTGTGCCTGGCGCATATCGTCCGCAACGGCGAACTTCCACCATTCGTGCCGCTCGACTTCGGTGAGAAGCTCCTCGTTGATCTCGCTGCCCTTCTTCACGCCCTTGGGCGCGGCCGTGGCCACCTGGCCGATCAGCATTTCCCGCAGGCGATTGAAGGTTGCGCGATTGAGGATGGCGCGTTCGTCTTCGCGATCCTTGGCGAGGCGGTCGATTTCCTCCCGCTCGATCGCCATGGCGCGCTCGTCCTTGTCGATGCCGTGACGGTTGAACACGCGCACCTCGACGACCGTGCCGGCAACACCGGGCGGCAGACGCAGGGAGGTGTCGCGCACGTCGCTGGCCTTCTCGCCGAAGATGGCGCGCAGCAGCTTCTCTTCCGGCGTCATCGGGCTCTCGCCCTTGGGCGTGATCTTGCCCACCAGAATGTCGCCCGGCTCCACCTCGGCGCCGATATAGACGATGCCCGCCTCGTCGAGGTTGCGCAGGGCTTCCTCACCGACGTTCGGGATGTCGCGCGTGATGTCCTCCGGCCCGAGCTTGGTGTCGCGGGCCATCACCTCGAACTCTTCGATGTGGATCGAGGTGAAGACGTCGTCCTTCACGATCCGCTCGGAGATGAGGATGGAGTCCTCATAATTGTAGCCGTTCCAGGGCATGAACGCGACGAGCACGTTGCGGCCCAGAGCCAGCTCGCCCAGCTCGGTCGAAGGACCGTCGGCGATCACGTCGCCGGCCTTTACATGGTCGCCCATCTTCACCAGCGGGCGCTGGTTGATGCAGGTGTCCTGGTTGGAGCGCTGGAACTTCATCAGCGTGTAGATGTCGACCCCCGACTTGCCGGCTTCGATATCCTCGGTGGCGCGGATCACGATACGGGTCGCGTCCACCTGATCGACGATGCCGGAGCGCTTGGCCGAGATGGCAGCGCCGGAATCGCGGGCCACTGTCTCTTCCATGCCGGTGCCGACGAACGGCGCCTCGGCGCGGACCAGCGGAACCGCCTGACGTTGCATGTTCGAGCCCATGAGCGCGCGGTTGGCGTCGTCATTCTCCAGGAAGGGAATGAGCGAGGCCGCAACGGAGACGAGCTGCTTGGGGCTCACGTCCATCAGGGTGATGAGATCGCGCGGCGACATCAGGAATTCGCCGGCCTGACGCGCGGAGACCAGATCCTCTGAGAAGGTCCGCTCATCGGTCAGCTCGGCGTTCGCCTGAGCGATAGTGTGCTTGGCCTCTTCCATCGCGGAGAGGTAGACCACCTCGTCCGTCACCTTGCCGTCGATCACCTTGCGGTACGGCGTCTCGATGAAGCCGTACTTGTTCACGCGGCTGAAGGTCGCGAGGCTGTTGATGAGGCCGATGTTCGGGCCTTCCGGCGTCTCGATCGGGCAGATGCGGCCATAATGCGTCGGGTGAACGTCACGCACCTCGAAGCCGGCACGCTCACGGGTGAGACCGCCCGGCCCAAGCGCCGAGACGCGGCGCTTGTGGGTGACTTCCGAGAGCGGATTGGTCTGGTCCATGAACTGCGAGAGCTGCGAGGAACCGAAGAACTCGCGCACCGCGGCCACGGCGGGCTTCGCGTTGATGAGGTCGTTCGGCATCACCGTCGAGACGTCGACGCTCGACATGCGCTCCTTCACGGCGCGTTCCATGCGCAGCAGGCCGACGCGATACTGGTTCTCCAGCAGCTCGCCTACCGAGCGCACGCGGCGGTTGCCGAGATTGTCGATATCGTCGATCTCGCCCTTGCCGTCCTTGAGGCCGACCAGTTCCTTGACCACGGCGAGGATGTCCTCGCGGCGCAGGGTGGTGATCGTGTCCTCGGCGTCGAGGCCAAGACGCATGTTGAGCTTCACGCGGCCCACAGCCGAGAGGTCATAGCGCTCGGAATCGAAGAAGAGGCCTTCGAACAAGGCTTCGGCCGTCTCGCGCGTCGGCGGTTCGCCGGGGCGCATGACGCGGTAGATGTCGGAGAGCGCGTGGTCGCGGTCCTCGGCCTTGTCGGCCTTCAGCGTGTTGCGAATCCACGGACCGGTGTTCACATGGTCGATGTCGAGCAGCTCGATCCGGTCGATGCCGGCCTTGTCGAGCTTTTCCAGGTTCTCGGCCGACACTTCATCGCCGGCTTCGATGTAGATCTCGCCGGTCGATTCATTGACGAGGTCGTAGGCGCTGTAGCGGCCGAAAACTTCCTCGGTCGGGATGATGAGCGCTTCCAGGCCGTCCTTCTGCGCCTTCAGGGCAGAGCGCGGGCTGATCTTCTGACCAGCGGGGAACACCACTTCGCCGGTCTTGGCGTCGACGATGTCGAACATCGGCTTCTGGCCGCGCCAGGCTTCCGGCGTATAAGGAATCTGCCAGCCGTTCTCACCGCGGACGTACGTAACCTTTCTGTAGAACTCGCCGAGGATATCCTCGCTGTTCAGGCCGAGCGCATAGAGCAGGGCGGTTACGGGGAGCTTGCGCTTGCGGTCGATGCGGACGTTCACGATGTCCTTGGCGTCGAACTCGAAATCGAGCCACGAGCCGCGATAGGGGATCACGCGCGCGGCGAAGAGATACTTGCCGCTGGAGTGCGTCTTGCCGCGGTCATGGTCGAAGAGCACGACAGGCGAACGGTGCATCTGCGAGACGATCACGCGCTCGGTGCCATTGATCACGAACGTGCCGTTGCCGGTCATGAGCGGCATGTCGCCCATGTAGACGTCCTGCTCCTTGATATCGAGCACGGAGCGGGTCTCGGTGTCGGCATCGACTTCGAAGACGATCAGGCGCAGCGTGACGCGCATCGGCGCGGCATAGGTGATACCGCGCTGGCGGCATTCCTCGGTGTCGTACTTGGGATCTTCCAGTTCGTAATGCACGAAGTCCAGCTCGGCGGTGCCGGCGAAATCGCGGATCGGGAAGACGCTGCGCAGGGTCTTCTCGAGGCCGGAGACATAGCCGATCGCGGGATTGGACCGCAGGAACTGTTCATAGCTCTCGCGCTGCACCTCGATGAGGTTCGGCATCTTCACCACTTCGTGGATGTTGCCGAAAACCTTACGGATGCGCTTCTTGGCGCTTTCGCCGGCCGTAACGGGGGGGAGAGCCTTGGTTGCCATGCCTGTCCTGCCTGAAATGATCCCAAAAAATTTTCGCATCACAGCGAAAATTCAGCCACGCGCCGCATCATGAAAGCCATTTCACAGGCTTACGGCACGCAAAAAAGTGCGGGCCGGGGCTGTCCGATCCGCACTGCAGCGTCAATTGGGCCTGACCTCCGCCCCATACTTGTTGCATGCCGTGCGCAACGCGACATACTGGCCCGGGCGAGGGCAGGTGGGACTCATGCGGCGAAGCCACAAGAGACCCATGGAGGAGCCGATATAGTCCTGCCCCGGCGCAATGCAAGGGCTTTGGCGATGGCGATTACGCCGTTTGCAAATCGCCGAGGGGCGCCCGTCATTCGACGCGATCGGAATGAATGGTGGCTGGCCCCTAAAATCCCTTTTTTCCGCGCGAACTGATTGCCAATTTCTCAACCAGTTCATCAGGGATAGGCTTACTCACCGAGAATGTGACGCCGGTCTTGGTTGCCTTGAGTTTCAAGGAGGCGATCTCGTCAGCATGGGCGGCAATTGCACCCGGGTCGACATATAGGCCGCATTGTTTACTGAAGGCAGCATAGCCCGCGATGATCGTCCCTTCGATCTGAAATCCAGGCATATCGTACTTCATGACTTCTTCGGCGTCTGGCAGTGCCCGCGATAGCTGTGCACGCAGTCGACCCAACATGGCGCGAAACTGCTCCGGTGCGGCAGCTATATAGGCCTCATGGCTATCCTTCTTCGTCATGCTGACAATATGCCTTCTGGATTGGCGCTCCATGAGTCTGAGCCTGATTCGGGGCGAACGGGGCTTATATCAAATGCCCGCCATCCATCCCAAGGCGGAGGCGCAGCGCCTCACGGCATCTTGCGATAGAAGACGCCGCACATCACGCGCCCGCCACTATTGCCGCTCGGGTCGCTCTTCATGTCATCGGCATCGGCGTGGATCACCAGCGCAGCGCCGTCCATGTCGAGCAGCACGTCCAGCGTCGCCGGGAATGCCAAATCCATTACGGCCGCGCCGCGCGAATCGGCCTGGATCATGGGCAGGTCGCCGGCATGGGTGCCGCGCGGATTCTGAAACCCATGCTCCTTGCCGTCGGGATTGAGATGGCCGCCTGCCGAGGCGAAGTCGGGCAGGGTGCATCGCCCCGTCTCATGGATATGCATGCCATGGGCGCCGGGGGTGAGGCCGCCCGTGACCTCGACGCGGCCCTGCAGGTGCCCGCCCGCCGGCCTCAGCGTCGCGATGCCTGTCCGCTGGCCGGTCCCGTCGTAGAGGATCGCCTCGGCGAAGGCGACGGGCGCGGGCATCGCGCCGGCCGGCGCCCTGGCGGCGCAACCCGGAAGGGTCAGGGCCAATCCAGCCATTGCGGCGATCTGGAACGGAGCGGGAATGTGGACCATCGATGACCTCTCGGCTGGGTAGGGTGGATGAAGAACACTCTAGCGGCATGATCCGCAAGATCAAAGCAGGCCGATGACCCGTTCCATCGCCAGTGCGGCCCGGCGGGAGGCGGCACGAAGATTGGCATGGAAATCGCCGGCGCTTTCCTGGTTCGCTTCGTCCGTCGTGGCCTTTATGCCGCCCCAGGGCAGGCCGCTCTGCGTGGCATATTGCGCGAGCGCGGCCGTCTCCATGTCCACCACGTCGGCATCCAGCGCCGCCACCAGATGCCCGGCATAGGCGGCATCCGCGATGAAG